>VYKN01000006.1_pt1 | contig 179450 bp, 155 predicted proteins | sample 5114581 | NCBI WGS metagenome assembly VYKN01 (sample SAMN12291810, study PRJNA351875) | freshwater metagenome | isolation source: freshwater lake | place: USA: Michigan, Baker Lake | collected 2011-08-08
TAATCGCACCGGGTTTCGTCCCGACCAATCGCGAACGGTAAGGGAGGGATTGTCATGCAACGCAGTGCCGGAGCCAACCAGAATAGCATCTTCTTCGCTGCGCCAGCGGTGTACCAACTGACGTGAGTAGGCATTGCTTATCCACTTCGAATCAAAGTTGCTGCGGGCGATAAACCCATTCGCAGTTTGTGCCCATTTTAAAATTAGGTAGGGCCGTTTCTTTTCCAAGAAAGTGAAAAAGCGTTTGTTCAATTCGCGCGCTTGCCCGGCGCAAACACCTACCATCGTTTCAATTCCGGCAGCACGCAATTTTTCGATGCCTTTGCCGCCCACCAGCGGGTTTGAGTCGACAGTAGCCACTACTACTTTTTTGACCCCGTGCTGAATCAACAAATCGGCACACGGCGGTGTTTTGCCAAAATGCGAACAGGGTTCTAAGGTGACATAAACAGTGCTCTCGGCCAACACAGATTTGTCTGCTACTGCGTGAATGGCGTTTACTTCCGCGTGTGGACCTCCATAGCGTTGATGCCAACCTTCGCCAATGATTTTTCCATCGTGAACGACCACACATCCCACTTGCGGATTCGGACTTACCTGACCTATGCCCAACCGGGCTAGTTCAAGCGCTCGCAACATGAAAAGTTCATCGGGAGTCATCGGGAATTTAGTATCATTGCAAAGATCAACGAGCCGATGACCAATTCCAAAGAACTGTTTCAGGAAGTGTTGAGCAAAATTACAATCAGCGATCGGGCGGAAGCAGAAGCCATTGCTTACTTTTTGCTGGAAGCACGATTGGGAATTGATCGACAGCACGTGTGGAGCAATCTTCCAACGCAAGCCGATATTCTGCTGCTAGACAACGACATTGAGCGAATCAATGCCTATGAGCCGGTGCAGTATGTCACGCAAACTGCCTGGTTTTGTGGGCATCGTTTTGTTGTGAATTCGCACGTGCTAATACCCAGACCGGAAACGGAGCAATTGGTAAGTCAAGTAATGAAGTTGGTGGTGCCTTCAGCTAAAATCGTAGATGTGGGCACGGGCAGCGGATGCATTGCCGTTTCACTCGCACTGGGTTTGCCATCCGCTCATGTTTATGGTTTGGATGTGAGCGAAGGCGCACTGCAGGTGGCACAACAAAATGCGAAGCAGTTGAATGCATCGGTACATTGGATACATGCAGATTTTTTAAATGAGAATTTGTCTTTGGGAAAGATTGATATCCTCGTCAGTAACCCACCCTACATTCGCGAATTGGAAAAGTCGGCGATGGAACCCACCGTGTTGCGTTTTGAACCGCACCTTGCTTTGTTTGTGCCTAATAATGATCCGCTTGTTTTCTATCGTGCATTGGCTCGTAAAGGCAAGCAGATGTTGAATCAGGACGGAAAGATAATAGCCGAAATCAATGCACAGCTTTCTCAAGAAGTAACAGCACTTTTTACGGATGAAGGTTATAAGAAGGTGAGGCTAATCAAAGATGTAGAGGGAAAAGATCGATTTGTATTCGCAGCTGCTTACCACAACTCTTCACCTACCCAAAAAGGAGAGCCGGCCTGAATGGAAATCATACCGCTCGATGCGCTAGTTAGGTCAGTGCTAAGGCCGCTCGTGATCACAGGAAGGTGGTGCGGGTAAACAAAAAAATTAGTTCCGGCTTCCACCCATTTTTCAAATTTAGCTTTTTGAATGAACGACCATTTTTGGTTGTCCATAAAAGCATCGATAGCGATTGTGTGAAATGTAGATAGAAAGGAAAACGAATCGGTAGTGTTACACAACATGTTTACCGCCTTGTATTTTGCAGCAAGCAAGAAGTACATACCGGTAGAGAGGCAATCTTCGGCTGAATGAAACGTAATGAATTTGATGGGAGCCTGATCCGCTAATTCTTCTTTTAGCTTTTCCAAGTTAGGTTCAGCGCACAGCACCACATCGATTTTAATTCCCCATGCTTTTACTTCGCTCACTTCCCATTCGGCTACCAGGACAGTAGGGCTCCATTCCAATAACTCCTGAATTTTTTCGAAGGAAAGTGCCTCAGCAGATAAAATAAATAAAGCGGGCTCCTGATCTTCTTTTACGATGTGATGCGAGGACACAAGAATTTTTGATTTGTGATTTAAGATTTAGGATTTATGATGCCGTAGGGCGATACAGTTGGCGTGGGAGCAATCAGTTTATCTCTCGAAGAAAGAAATAGACCCACCCACCCACGTTTTGTCTTTGTTATATTTGACACCAATCATTTCGCCTCGGCTCAATCGGGCGAGGTTGGTAATCAATTCCGGGCGAGGTTGCCCTTCATCCCATAGGTACAAAAGACGCAGCTCGGTTTTCACCAATCCATCTACCGCTTGCACAAGGGGCTCGTATTTTACTTTGCGCTGAAGCATGAAATTTGCGCGCTCGCTCGCCGGAATGGCATCAATATCTTCTTGTTTCACATGAAAGATTACGCCGCTTCCAGAAAATGAGAAGAGCGGCTTTAAAACATAATTTTCTAAATCGGTAGGAATTATTTTTAAATCACTCAAGAATGAACAAGCCGGCACCGCACTGCTTTTCAAAAAGGGCATGGTGTATTTGCTGATTTTGAAAAACCAATTGGGATGGCCCGCCCATTCAACGTCTACATCTTCCGTCAGATGAAATTGGGTCTGAAGATTTTTTTGTTGCTGCAATTCATCGAATATAACGCGATTGTAGATTCGTTTGATCGGCACCTCTACTCCGTATTTCGGGTAAAAGAGTTGCTTGCCGCGGATGATTACATCTCCGATATGCACGAGTGGAATGCCCAACTCTTTTTGCGTAATTAAAAAATCAATGGCTGTATTTTGTTGCAACGGATTGATTTCCAACAACACTACATTTTCCGGATCATGTTCATTTAAAATAGCCTTTCGCAGACGCGCCCAATATTCTTGCGAGGTTTTGCCAAAGTGAAACTGGAACTGATCGCTGATGTTGTAATGCTCGCGAAATTTGTTTCCCAAAAAATCCTGATATCCAAATAGCGAAGGGAATCCTTGTAGTTCAATCAATTGTGGCACAAGTTCGCCCTGCTCATTGGTGCAGATGGCAAAGTCCAGCGCGAGAAATAAAGTATGCTCTGTTTCATGCGGCACTGCTAGTGCAGGAGGAAGGGCGCGTTGCATGAGGTGGCTAAACGTTGGCTGCACAATGAAATCAATGATCTCGTTAGCGCCTTTCTGAATTTTTTCGTTGAATTCTTTGCTGATGAAAACAGGCGACTCCGCTACGCGAAACGGAATGGTGTACTGAAAGGTGCTGTTCAGGTCGTGCAGAAATTCCTGGTATTTCTGCTCGCTGAATTGTTGATTGAAAGAATCACGTGCCTTGGTTATCATACTAAGATATAGTTCAGGCGATGTTGAAATGCCATCATTAAAAAGCGGGGAAGCACGGCACGGTTTGTCTGCATGATTTTATCCGGATCATTTAAGTGATCGAGCATTTCCCAGTATTTTTTTTCGCCATGCTTTTCGATCACCAGTTCCTTTTTGTCATCACGAAGCAAATATTTGCGCATCCCGACGGCGTCTGCTTCGGGGTGAAATTGAGTGCCGATGAATGCATCGTCAAAACGAATGGCCATCACCGCCCGCTCAAGCTCAACCGTGGGCCGGTATTTTTCGATGCATAGCACAGCACCGCCTCGTTCTTTAATCTTTTCGTCGTTTGGTTTGGTGATTTGGTAATCACGTGAGTCAACCGCCCAGAAGGGATCGCCCAACGAGCGAAGTAAAGGATCATGATGTCCTTCCGATGTTTTGTGCATGGGCATGACACCGAAAGAAGTAGATTTTCTTTTTGACACCAGCCCATAGCCGTAATAGCGGCAATACACCTGAAAAGAATGGCAGATCAACAGCACGTGTTTCTTTTGATCAGGATGCTCGTGGTTGTGTGCGTGAATGGCATCCATCAGTCCGAAGTATTTCCGTTCCCAATACGATCCTTCACTATCCAACGGGCTGCCTGGGCCACCGCTTGAGATATAAGCATCGAATGATAAATCAGGAACCTCGCCGGTTAGGCGCGTTTCAAAAATGACGTAGGTAAGTGGGTTATGGAAATCGACTGAAAGTTCTTCAATCAGCTGTCGAATGCTGCGCATACCTTCGTTGGCTGTTCCTTCGTAGAGGTCCAGAATGGCTACCCGTAATGGAATGGTGGTGCTCAACGAACTATTTTTTTAATCCTACAAATTTAAGCGAAAGGCAGATCGATTTAAAGGCCATGTAATATTTTGAAGCTTTAACCAATTAAATCTCAAAGATGGTTAGGGCCACCTGTTGAGAGCCTTTAAAATCTCTCGATTTATATTAAACGCCCTCTAAAGTTTCGTGTGTGATGTAATCCACCACTTTTTCCAGGCTTCCTGTTTGTTGAAATATGGCCAGCTGGCGGTCGGCACCCGTGCCTTCTTCCAGAATTTTATGCACATACTGCAAGGCGTGCCGGCTGCCTAACTCATCAACCACATCGTCTACAAACTCCAGCAATTCCAGAATCAAGGCACGCGTGTCCTTTTCTTGCTGAATGCCAAAGTCGATCAAACGACCATCCAATCCATAACGAGAGGCTCGCCATTTGTTTTCGTTGATGAGTGCCCGATTGTATAAAATGAAGCTCATGTTTTGCATGCGCAGTTTATACAGCTTGAGAACCAGCGCTTGAAAGATAGCGGTGATAGCAATGGTTTCTTCTACCCGCATCGGCACATCACAAATACGAAATTCGATCGTGTCGAAGAAAGGATGCACGCGCACATCCCACCAAATTTTCTTAGCATTGTCGATACAATTGGTTTTAATCAAGAGATTGACATAATTTTTAAAATCATCCCAACTGGTAAATTGATCGGGAATGCCCGTGCGTGGAAACTTGTCAAACACTTTAGTGCGAAATGATTTGAATCCAGTGTTGCGACCTTCCCAAAAAGGTGAGTTGGCCGATAGGGCATACACGTGGGGCAAGAAATAGCGCACGGTGTTCATGATGTGAATGGCCATGTCTTTGTCCTTGATGCCCACGTGCACATGTAAACCAAAGATGAGATTCGAGCGTGCCGCCTCTTGCATTTCGTTTACAATGGCATCGTAGCGTGGATTGGGTGTGATTAGTTGAGTGCTCCAATGTGAAAAGGGGTGCGTACCCGATGCACCAATTTTCAAATCTAAGTCGGCCGCTACATTGGCAACGTGCCGTCGAAGTCTTTTGATATCTGCCATGGCTTCGTCTACATTTTGACAAATGCCGGTGCCCACTTCCACCACAGCCTGATGCATTTCGGCTTTTACCTGATCGTTAAAAGCCAATGCCGAGCGTTCTACAATTTTTTGATCGTGCGATTTTAATTCCCGCGTATGCGGATCAATCACCATGTATTCTTCCTCAACTCCCAGTGTAAATTTTTCCATAGATCAATTTCTAGATGCCAATTAAGAAGTGGCTTTCTTTTTGGCAGGCGCTTTTTTAGTAACAACTTTTTCTTCGGATGATGCAACAGCATTTTTGACAAAAGTTCCCCAAGTCAAATTATCCTGTCCCGGCTTTTGTGCTTTTGCACGTTCAACTGCCATTTTGCTGGCATGCTCTACCACCCATTCAAAATTTTCTTGTCCTACAGATTTGATATCGGCATCGGGAGCGGGGTTACAAAAATCAATGGCATAAGGAATGCCATCGCGCACCGCCATTTCTACAGTATTGAAATCATAGCCCAACGAATGGCATAATTGTAAAACGTAATCATTTACTTGCTTCAATAGCTTTGCCGAAGCCGGGCCATTGTTACTTTGATAGCGGAGGTGGTGTGGGTTGCGGGGCTCGTATTGCATGATGCGCACATACTTACCACCGAGGCAGTAGCATCTGAAATAATCGTCGAAGATGATTTCTTCTTGTAGCATCATCACCAATTGTCCGGTTTCGCTATACGCTTTGAAGAAGTCGTCCATGTTGTTGAGCTTATAAACACTTTTCCAGCCGCCACCTGCATGGGGCTTCATGTAAGCGGGAAAGCCAATGTGTTCAAATATTTTTTCCCAGCTCAAAGGAAATTTTAAGTTGCTGAACGAAGAGTCGCTGGTATCGGTGGGTCGCTCGTGCGAAGGAAGAATAACCGTCTTCGGCACTGGAACGCCAATTTTTACTGCCAAGGCGTTGTTAAAAAATTTCTCATCGGCACTCCACCAAAATGGATTGTTGATGACCGCAGTTCCGCTGATGGCGGCATTTTTAAGATAGGCGCGATAGAATGGTACATCTTGTGAAATGCGGTCGATGATCACCGCATAGTCATCACCTACGCCTTGTTGCACCATGTCAATAAGTACAGGCTCTGCCTGAATATCTTTCAGCCCCATTTTGTTCACGCGTTCTACGAAGGCTTCTGGAAATGAGCGCTCCATTCCATGTAGTATTCCTATCTTTTTCATAGCGTTATTTTTTGTGGTATGTAATTCGCGATATAATTTCTTCAATGAATTAAAGGTACAATGCAAATCGACAATTCAAAACAAGTACTCAGGCGCTTATTTAATCAGAGATAAATAGTGCGGAAACATTTCGAGCCACACAGGCCAGTCGTGATTGGCTCCGGAGCGCACATCCAGCCAATGGTGCATCCCTTTGTTTCGCAAGATGGCCGCCATTTTTTCGTTGGCATCCCAGCACATATCCTGTGTGCCGGTGCCTAGCACGGTGTAGGTATCCCACAGGAATGAATTGTTGGAACCCGGCAAAAAATCAGGAGGGTTGTTGAAGTATGCATTGTCATCATAGTAGCCATCTAGTTGGTCTTTGATGTCAAATGCAGCGCCCATATTAAAAATGTACTTTACAACCTCCGGGTGTTTGAACCCAAAGTTAGAAGCGTGATAGCCTCCAAAGCTACAACCCGCTGTAGCTACACGTTGCACACCGGTTTCGCGTTGTGCGAGTGGAACCAATTCTTCGAGTAACATCAGGTCGTACCAAATGTGATTTTTAATGCGGTCGGCCGGATGAATACTTTTGTTGTACCAGCTCAGGCGGTCGATGCCATCTACACAATAGATTTTTACTAGGCCTTCGTCTAAAAACCAGTTTACACTTTCAATCAGTTTAAAATCTTTGTTCTCGTAATACCGCCCCATGGAGGTAGGAAAAAGAATGACCGGATAGCCCCGGTGCCCGAAAGCTAAAACTTCAATATCCTGACTTAAACGCGGCGAATACCAGCGGTGCAGATGTTCATGTGGCATAGTGTATTGGTTTAGAATTCTTACTTTTGAGCCTTTTAAAGTTCAACAAAAATTAGTTAAACACAAATTTGTGCCCACATCAGAAGACAAAAGCCTTCTTCAATTTGGCTATCGGGAAGAGAATATTTTAGGTGTCCACTCGAAATTGCTAAACCGAGATGTACATGTCCATCTTTTGTTACCGGATTTTGAGGAGGGAAAAAGATATCCATTTCTGTTATTAAACGATGGCCAAGACATGACTGCACTTCGGATGAAAGAGCATCTCCAAGAATTGGTAGCGCAGCAGGTTATTGAGCCGATTATTGTGGCTGGCGTGGTGGCCGGCGATCGCTTGCAAGAATACGGTGTCGCCAACAAAAAAGATTACCTGAAACGGGGAAGCCGGGCGAAAGCTTATAGTCAATACATCACGACAGAATTATTACCGTATTTGGAGTACAAATATCCCATAGCTTTAGAATCCCAACATCACGTGATAGCCGGATGCTCAATGGGGGGACTGAGCGCAGTAGACATCGTTTGGAACCACCCCAAAAATTTCGAAAAAGTAGGCGCTTTCAGCGGTTCATTTTGGTGGCGCAGGCGCGACAGCCGAAGCCCTTTTTATTCCGATCAGCGCGATCGTATCATGCACCACGAAATCCGGCATGGAAAGAAAAAAGAGAATCTTAAATTTTGGCTACAAACCGGCACGTGGGATGAAGAGAGCGACCGAAATAAAAACGGAGTGATTGATTCGATTGATGACACACTGGATTTAATCAGCGAGCTTACCAAAAAAGGCTACCGCCCTTTCCATGATATTGTGTATTACGAAGTGGAGAAAGGCAAGCATAATCTGGAGACATGGGCAGAGGCCATGCCTGTATTTTTGAAATGGGCGTTTGGAAAATAATTTAGTAAATTCGTCGCATGACTGCTGATATTCCGGTACCGCCCCGCACCATTATGGAGGTTTACAAAATGCTCCCTGAAGGAACGTTGGCTGAACTGATTAACGGAAAAATCTATATGTCACCAGCGCCTAACAACCAACATCAGCGGGTATTGATCAAATTGTTTAAAGTGATTAGCAGTTTTGTAGAGGAATATCAACTCGGAGAGGTTTTTATATCACCTTCTGATCTTTACTTAGATAAAAATATAAATGCGGTTCAACCTGATTTGTATGTTGTAAGTTATCAGAATCCAATGATTATTTTAGAAGATAAACCGAATTACGGTGTACCCGAATTGATTATAGAAGTTTTATCCCCTGGAAATAATCAGCATGATCTTGTGATTAAAAAGAATCTATATGAACAATTCGGAGTTTCTGAATATTGGATTGTAAATCCTTCAACGCAAGATGTACTTCTTTTTACATTGAACAACGGAAAGTTTGAGCTGAAGGAGGCCACTCAGTCGAGCGTAAATTCCTCACTCTTCAACCACACGTTTCATTTTTAATCATTTATTCTTGAAAGTAGATACCATCATTTTCGATTTGGGAGGCGTTCTGATCGATTGGAACCCTCGCTACCTCTACCGCAAAATTTTTAAGTCCGAAGAGGAAATTACCTGGTTCTTAGAGAATGTTTGTACGCCTGAATGGAATGACCAGCAAGATGCAGGTCGCCCGTTTGAGGAGGCAACAAATGAATTGATTGCTCAATTTCCGCAGCACGAGGAAGCCATACGCGCCTGGTATGGGCGCTGGCAGGAAACTATCGGCGGTCGCATGCACGATACTGTCGAGCTTTTGAAAGAAATCAAGGATTCGAAAAAATACCGACTGTACGCGCTCACCAACTGGTCGGGTGAGACATTTCCGTGGGCATTAGATAATTTTGATTTTCTCCATTGGTTTGACGGCATTGTTGTATCGGGTGTTGAGAAAACCAGAAAACCGTTTCCGGAATTTTATCAAATACTTTTCGATCGCTATCAAGTCAATCCACACCAAGCTATTTTCATTGACGATAATCACAAAAATGTAGTAGGAGCGGAGGCGGTTAACCTCCCGACTATTCATTTTAAATCAGCAGCCCAAGTGCGCGAGGAATTGATTCGAGCAAGCCTGATTTAATTGTCTTCCTGATTTTATTTCTTCATGGCGAAGTCGACAATCGTGTCGAGCGAAATGCGGTCGTTCAATGTTTTTGAATAATGAATTTTGCGAATGACGAGATTTTCATCCAACAGAAATTCGGCCGGCATAGTTGAAAAGGATTCGTTGCCGTCCATCGGGTAGATAGGCAGTTGCTTCATTTTAGCTTTGATGGCAGTTTGAATAAAAGTGGTCAAGTGACTATACGAAGATTTGATCAGCGAATTTTCTATGCCATAAATGGAGTAATAGGTTCTATCAGGATCGCCAATCAAGGGCACGGGAGAAACTTCCTTATGAAAGATGCTTTTTAGAAGCAAATCCTTTTTCGATTCAAAAAAGAAAATCATCTCCATGTTGTTTGCTAATAGCTTTTCGCGAATGTTCATCAATGAATGAACCCGTAGATTGCAAAAGGGGCAGCCCGCGTGACGGAAGAATCCAATGAAAACGCGTTTTCCTTTGTAATTTTTTAAGTGAATGTTTCTGTCGAAAATGTCGATGAGATTAAAGTCGGGGGCGGTTACATTTAAATCGATCAGAATGTTTTCTTTAGAGGAGGTCATGTCAAAATATGGATTTAAAAAATTATTCAATCGAAATAAGCATCGTTAGGGGATAAGCTTTTCTTGATTCGATGGATAGTCAGCACGCTCAATGGCAGAAGTTATTGAACTAACTACCTCGTCTAATCGTTCGGTGGAAGCGAGTAAATGATTCATGATAATCCTTGATTCTGGCTTTACTTCTTCCCGCTTTAAAAGACTCATTAAACCAAGTATGCTGGCAACAGGGCTTCGCAGTTTGTGGGCGTTGATCCACGCATATTCTTCTAAAGCCTGATTTTTTCGTTGCAAATCGTGTGTGCGCGTGCGCACAATGATTTCAAGATTTTCATTGATCGCATTCACTTCTTCGGCTTGTCTTTTGATCTCTTCATTGCTTGCCTGAAGTGCCAACCGTGCCTTGATTTCTTTCAGCGTCAAGTTATAGCGCATGCGGATGGCTATCATCATAAAAATACCTACCGCCATCAATAGAAACCCTCCTTGTACAAAGAATACGCGTGCATCCAACAGCGGATTCACGATGATTGACACGGTAGTTGTTGCCGCCGAAGTCAACGTAATAAGCAGCAACGTTCTAATTGGAATCATCAGAAAAAGCGATGCGCCAATGAGTAGTGCAATGTAATTGATAGTGTGGCCTAGCACATTCGCGTTGGTAATCAGGCTAAATGTGTAAGCGTTTTGCAATGAAATCAGTAGGAGTGGTACAATCACAATTCGATTGGAATGGCCTTCTTCTTTCTTTGATAGAAAAAGAGTAAGCAATGTGATCAATGAAATACTAACACGAATGATACCAATGTGTTGCCACAGACTATTCAGATTGATGTAATCGGTATACGCAAATAATGGATTAAATAGAATCGCTACCCAAGCTGCAATGACATGATATTTGATAGATGAAATGGCTAGCTCACGCTCAATAGCTTCCTGTGATAATTCGGCATATTGATTTTTTTGAAGTGATAACTCTTTCATAATTCACTTTCGCGTAATTAGTTTGGCTCCTCCTACATTATTATATACGATGTCGGCAGAATGATTGGATTTCTTTCGTTGAAGAAAATGAATTCTTTGAAAATCTAATTTACACTTTAGCCACATTGCCAGCCACTTGCATGGTTTCCAGGCTAGGTGACAATTTTCCTCCGCGTGGCTCGATGGTGACAGCGAAAGTGGTTGGAAACTGAAGGGCCGCTTTCATTTTTATCAGCCCGGCAATGGCAGAATCGAAGACACCACAGTCAACTGGCTTCCCATCAATAATGGCCCACAATTGATATTGATTTTCTTTGGAAAGAGCTTTCATGTTTTGAATGCTCAGATACACTTCTTTCGTGCGTGCATTCCAATATACAGAAGCGATCGATTGAGGTGCATTAGGCGTGCCCTTCATAACAACACGTTCAAAGTCTGGATTCGTAATGATTTTTACTTCTGTTTCAATTTCTTCAAGGCTATTCTGAACGGTTGAATAATCTTGCGCAATCCGTTGATTTTGCGCGAGCAATTGAGTCAAGTTGGATTGACTTTCTTGCCAGCGACTCCAATAAGTATAAGCTAAGAACGAGCTACATAAACCAAACACAATCGATGCGGCAGCTGCATAGCGCCAGATGGATGACTCTTGGCGGAGTGGAATAACAGGAACTTCTTTTTTGGAATTAATTTTTTCGAATAGCGCAGCTTTTATAGAAGCCCGTGGAGTGATGCTCGCTTTTAGAAATAACTGCTCTGAAGTCGCCTCGATCTTCGCCAACTCTTCTCGCAGTTCAGGATAGATTTTCAGCTTGGCTTCCACATCTCGTATCTCTTCAAATGAAAGATTGCCTAAGACATAAGCCTCTAAAATTCCGGACGATATGTATTCTTCTACGCTCACTCGATGGATAGTAAAGATCGTAATTCGTTCATGGCTAAACGCAGTCGGGTTTTTACAGTGCCCAATGGAATGTCAAATTCTTCCGCTACTTCTGATTGGGTGTATCCCTTCAGATACAATTGGCTGACAACGAACTGTTGTTCTGTTGGCAGTTTTTGTAAAACCTCTTTTAATCCAATTGCGTCTACTTCCATTTCTATGTTTTCTTGCCGATCAATGGTACCTACGAGAAAATCGATGTCATCGGTTTTCTTTGACTTAGAAGTTTCTTTTGACCGACTTTTGTCGATGGCTAAATTTCGGGCGATTTGGATCATCCAGGTAAAGAGCTTACCCTTAGAAGCATCATATTGATCGATTTTATCCCAGATTTTTAGAAAAACATCTTGCAGCACTTCTTCGGCTATTTCTTCCGTTCGGAGCATGCGCAAAACCACACCATAAATTGCCCCCGAATAATGATCGTACAGATAATCAAGAGCCTGCCGATCTTTCTTTTTGAGTCGGCTAATTAGCTCGGGTTCTTGTATGGTTATCTTTTGTTTGATAGGGAGATCGGTTTGAATGTTCTGGCACTAAATATAACACCGAAGAACCGCCTAAGTTTATTTTTTTACGAGCGGTAAGATGCCAAAAAGAAAGGCCTTCTATGATAGAAGGCCTTTAATAAATGATATTGTTAGAATTACAAATGAATCACTTCTCCATAAGCTGCCGCGGCAGCCTCCATAATCGCTTCGCTCATGGTAGGATGTGGATGCACCGTTTTAATGACATCGTGGCCTGTTGTCTCCAGCTTGCGAGCTGATACAACTTCGGCAATCATCTCAGTTACGTTCGCGCCAATCATGTGGGCACCTAACCACTCGCCATATTTGGCGTCAAAAATCACTTTCACAAATCCATCCGGTGCTCCGGCCGCTTTCGCTTTACCCGAAGCGGTAAATGGAAACTTCCCTACTTTAATTTGATACCCTGCTTTTTTAGCAGCCTCTTCTGTGTAGCCCACTGAAGCAATTTCAGGCGAGCAATATGTACATCCTGGTATGTTGCCATAATTCAATGGCTCCGGATTTTGACCTGCAATTTTCTCTACGCAAATGATTCCTTCTGCAGAGGCTACGTGCGCCAATGCAGGACCGCTGGTAATATCGCCAATGGCATATACACCGGGCACATTGGTTTTGTAGTAAGCATCTACTAATACTTTTCCTTTTTCGTTTTTAACGCCTACTTCTTCCAAGCCTAAATTTTCGAGGTTGGCGGTAACACCGACTGCTGAAAGCACAATGTCGGTTTCAATTTTGATTTCACCGTTCGGTGTTTTTACCGTGGCTACGCAACCATTTCCGCTGGTGTCAACTTTGGTTACTTCTGAATTGGTGTGAATGGTGATGCCTGCTTTCTTGAACGACTTTTCCAATTGCTTAGAAACTTCTTCATCTTCTACCGGCACAATACGCGGCAAAAATTCTACAATCGTCACCTCGGTTCCAATGGTGTTATAGAAATAAGCAAACTCAACACCAATAGCTCCTGAGCCTACCACCAACATTTTTTGAGGACGCTCCGGCAGCACCATTGCCTCGCGATAGCCTATAATCTTTTTGCCATCCAATTTTAAGTTGGGCAATTCACGCGATCTTCCTCCGGTGGCAAGAATGATGTGCTTGGCATCGTAATCGGTTTTTTTACCAGTGGCATCAGTAACTTCAACCTTGCCGCCTTTTTTCAGTTTGCCATGTCCGGCAATTTGTTCGATCTTATTTTTTTTGAATAAAAATTGCACGCCTTTGCTCATGCCAGCAGCTACATCGCGGCTGCGCTTTACCATAGCGGCCATATCGGGAGAGGCTTCTTTTACATCGATACCGTAATCTTTAGCATGCTGAATGTATTCAAACACGTTGGCACTTTTCAATAATGCCTTGGTAGGGATACAACCCCAATTTAAGCAGATTCCACCCAGCTCCGCTTTTTCCACCACACCTACTTTCATGCCCAATTGAGAAGCCCGGATAGCAGCCACATATCCGCCAGGACCGGAGCCGATTACAATCACATCATAACTCGCCATATATTTTTTATTTAGGTATTTTTCGAAAGGTCAAAATTAACCCAAAATCTGATGCGGAAAAAAGATTAGTTTCGCATTACAATTGTGTTCAGTTGCGCGATTTTAAAAGAATCGGATTCGGCTATTAATTGAATTTGCCATAGGATTATCGGCAGATGAAGGAAGAGCCGAAGCGGTGGCTGATGGAGGTGCGGAAAAAGCAACGACCAACAGACTTGTAAATTTTATTTTTAAACATATCGATCAGAAAAATGAAACTACTTCAAAGTAAAACGGCTCTGGTTACCGGGGCATCCAAAGGCATTGGCCGCAGCATTGCTCTAAAGTTTGCCGAGCAAGGCGCCAACGTAGCATTCACCTATCTTTCCAGTGTAGAGCAAGGGCAGGCGTTAGAAGCTGAACTCGCTGCCAAAGGAATAAAAGCCAAAGGGTACCGTTCCGATGCTTCTGATTTTGCACAAGCAGATAAACTCATCAACGATGTAGTGGCTGATTTTGGATCGCTCGATATTTTGGTCAACAACGCAGGCATTACCATGGACAATCTGTTGCTGCGCATGACAGAGGAAGCGTGGGATAAAATCATGCAGGTCAACCTGAAATCATGCTTCAACACCGTGAAGGCTGCTTGCAAACCAATGATGAAGCAAAAGTCTGGATCAATCATCAATATGACTTCGGTGGTAGGCTTGAAAGGCAATGCAGGACAATCAAACTATGCGGCCTCGAAAGCAGGCATTATCGGCTTCACTAAAGCCATTGCGCTGGAGTTAGGCTCAAGAGGCATTCGTTCCAACGCGATAGCTCCAGGTTTTATTGAAACTGAAATGACCGGTAAGCTCGATGAGAAAACCGTGCAGAGCTGGCGCGATGCCATTCCGCTCAAGCGCGGTGGTAAGCCCGAAGATGTGGCCGATGCCTGTATCTTTTTAGCTTCCGATATGTCTACGTACATCACTGGTCAGGTAATTCAGGTGGATGGTGGCATGCTAACCTAGCACAACCATGACAGAGATTGATCGAATTACCCGGCTGCTGGAAAAAACATTTGACGGACAGCCGTGGTATGGATCTTCTATCATGGAGATTCTAAAAACGATTAATGTAGATACAGCCACACGCCAGATAGGTACGGCACACACCATCTGTAAACTTGTAGAACACATGATCAGTTGGCGCACGTTTGCAACCCGGCGCTTGTTGGGCGATGCTGAGTTTGAAATAGACGACCAAACGAATTTTCCATCTTCACGTGATTGGGCACAAACCATTCAAAGACTAGAGCAAAGTCAGCAAGCGTTATTGCAAGCCGTGAACCAATTTCCGGATGAGCGATTGAGTGAGCCTGTGCCCAGTAATCGGTTTCGTTATACCTTTTACACGTTGTTGCATGGTATTATACAACACGACATTTATCATCTCGGACAAATTGCGTTGATTAAAAAGGTTATCTCAGACAGGGAGGTATAATCTCACGGACTTTCCTTATGTTTGGGGCTTAGATCTATGCAAGAAGTCAAGGCGCAATCCCCAACGCTAATACTGGAATTGGAAGACCAGTTAAAAAAAGCATACAAACTTCGTGGCCATGATTTGGCGCAAAGTTTAAAAATAGCACAACACGTACTTCTTTCTTTTGAAGAGCTTCGTTTTTCAAAGGGTATTGCCCAAGCCGAAAACATGCTGGGGCTTTTCCATTTAATCCGTGGAGAGTTTGCCAGTGCAGAAATATATTCCCGAAAGGCACTCCACTATTTTGAACAGCACAACGATGTGAAAGGAATTGCTGATGCACGGTATAACATTGGCGGTATCTACTACCGGACCAACAAGTATCATCAGGGTCTTATTGAGTTATCTCAATGCCTGGCCGCCTACCGTCAGTTGGATGATTTTCATAATCAGTCGCGTACGCTGAAAAGCATGGGCACTATCTATGAGTACTTTAACGATCTGGACAAGGCCATTGAGTCATACGAAAAAGCGATTGAAGCAAGTCGATTGGTAGATGATGTAAGCCTGGAGTCCAATGCACTCAACCCATTATCTGGCATTTACAACAAGCAAGGCAAAACGCAGTTGGCATTTGATGTGATTGGCCGCAGCATTTTATTAAAAACACAAAGTGGCGATACACGCGGATTGGCGTACGCCTTGTATGGTCGGGCGAAACTCTATATTAAGCAACATCGCTTCGACGAAGCTTTGAGCGACTTGCAGCAAGTAGTCGAAATACTTTCCATTGCAGAAGATATGCTCGGCCTGGGGATGGCTTACAATAAAATAGGCATTTCCTACCAAGGCCTTGGCAACATAGGGCAAGCGTACTTTTATTTCAAACAGGCACTAGGCTTAGGCGAAAAGTTCAAGGTTCAATTCGTGTCGTTCAAAGCCAACTTTAACTTATACACCTTGTCCAAGCAACAAGGAGATACACAGCAGGCATTAGGCTATCTGGAAAAATACTTTTTACAGAAAGAGGAAGTAATCAACAATGAGAATTACAATATAATTAAAAGTTACGAGGCTCTTTCTAAAATCGAAGCATTGGAGCGCGAGGCAAAAGCACAAAAAGAGAAAAGTGAAATAGTGGAGAAGAAAAACGCCGAGCTGGATTCCTTCTTTTACCGTGTGTCACACGATTTGAAAGGACCTATTTCTTCCTTGCTGGGATTGTACAACGTAGTGCAACTCGATATTGAAGATCCTAAAGCGCTGGCCTTGTTTGATATGTATCATTCGCAAGCCGTGCGCATGAATGACATTGTGATTGGGCTGATCAATCTCACCGAGATAAAAAATACGAAGAAGCTGAAAAGCCGAATCAATTTTGAAAAGTTAGTGAATGAATGCATCGAGTCATGCCGTTATCTGGCTAATTTCTCGCGCGTAAAATTTGAAAAAAATATCGGTGTATTTGATTTTATGGCCGAGTGGGCCATCATTAATACTATCCTGCAAAACCTAATTGAAAACGCGGTGAAGTATTCGCGTGCCAATGTAGAGCCAATCGTTAAAATCTCCATTTTCAAAGACGAAGAGCATGTGATGATGCGCGTAGAAGACAATGGACAAGGCATTCCGCTGGAACACCAAAGCAACATTTTCAACATGTTTTACAGGGCTACCGAGAGAAATCAAGGCTCCGGTTTAGGTCTCTATATATTAAAGAGAGCAGTCGAGCGCACGCAAGGCGATATCGATTTCGTGAGTGTGCAGAACAAGGGATCTTCCTTTTTGGTGAGAATCCCGTGTCAACCCTGAGAGCAAACCAAACGGTTGTCAGGTATTTTTTTAACAAATTTTTTACCAACCATTTGGAAACTCTACTAAGTTGGTATACGTTTGTGTCATCATAGTCGGTAAGGCTTACAAGCCAGCCGATTTATAAAGAAGCGTGGAGAGACAGGCTCGATGAAACGCTAGCAACCCCTTCCAACCGAGCAGATCGGAAAGAAAAAAGGTGCTAAGTCCTGCCCCGAAGAAGGTCTTTGGGGAACTATAAACCGGTGTTAAAATGAAAACATTCATCCGTTCCATTAAGCAGTCGTTTCGATTGCAGGACCTCAAATCCAAATTTCATTTCATCTATAATTGTTGTTGCTGCAACATGTGTTGTTGTAGCTGTTGCTGCTAATTGTTAGCGAACCGCTTCCAGCAACAAACTAATCTACGGTCTGCCAGGTGACAGGTATGGCTACGATTATGTCCACATTCATTTTTCATTCATAATACATCATTCAAAAATTTAAATCATTAATTATATGTCAAGCTTACGTTTCGAAACTCTTCAATTACACGCCGGTCAAGATGTAGATCCTACAACAGGCTCACGTGCCGTGCCAATTTATCAAACCACATCTTATGTTTTCAAAAATTCAGAGCACGGTGCTAACCTATTTGCGCTGAAAGAATTCGGTAATATCTACACTCGCCTCATGAATCCGACTACAGACGTTTTTGAAAAACGTGTAGCAGCGTTGGAAGGTGGTGTTGCCGCTTTGGCAGTAAGCTCCGGCCAGGCGGCCCAGTTCATTGCACTCAACAACATTCTTCAGGCAGGCGATAACTTCGTGTCTACTTCATTTTTGTATGGCGGCACCTACAACCAATTTAAAGTGGCCTTCAAGCGCCTGGGAGTAGAAGTTCGCTTTGCAGAAGGCGATTCTGTAGAAGCATTTGAAAAATTAATCAACGAAAAAACTAAAGCAATTTACTTGGAAACAATCGGTAATCCCGGTTTCAATATCCCTGACTTCGAAGCGATTGCTGCTTTGGCAAAGAAACACGATCTTCCATTGATCGTTGACAATACATTTGGTGCCGGTGGATTTTTATTCCGTCCTCTTGAGCATGGTGCCAATGTAGTAGTTGAATCAGCAACCAAATGGATCGGCGGCCATGGCACTTCCATTGGAGGCGTCATTGTAGATGGTGGAAATTATAATTGGGGCAACGGAAAATTCAGCCAGTTTACCGAGCCGAGCGAAGGCTATCATGGCTTGAAATTCTGGGATATTTTTGGTGAAGGAAATCCGCTTGGATTGCCCAACATCGCATTCATCATCCGCGCACGTGTTGAAGGCCTCCGCGATTTTGGCCCTGCTATCAGCCCATTCAATTCCTTCTTGCTGATTCAGGGTTTGGAGACTCTTTCACTGCGCGTACAACGTGCCGTTGACAATTCATTGGCGTTAGCGCAATGGTTAGAGCAGCATCCCAATGTTGAAACCGTTAACTATCCGGGCTTGGCGAGCAGCACGTATCACAAGTTGGCTAAAAAATATTTGAAAAATGGATTTGGCGCCGTGCTGTCCTTCACTGTAAAAGGAACGAAGGAAAATACAACCCAGTTAGTAGACAATCTCAAGCTTGTAAGTCATCTGGCCAATGTGGGCGATGCAAAGACATTGATCATCCAGCCTTCGGCCACCACACACCAGCAATTGTCAGATGAAGAACAAATTTCGTCTGGTGTATTGCCTACGTTGCTGCGTGTTTCCGTAGGTTTAGAACATATCGATGACATCAAAGCCGATTTCCAACAAGCGTTTGAGAAGGCTTTCAAAAAAGAACTGGTGGCATAAGGCATGGTAAAAACAGAATCCATTTTTCATCATTCGGCAGAATTTGAATTAGAGTCGGGGAGCAAACTCCCCGGCTTTCAACTCAAGTATACCACGTTGGGTCAATTGAACAAAGATAAATCCAATGTGGTATGGGTTTGTCATGCCCTTACGGGGAGTTCAGATTTCACTGACTGGTGGAAGGATTTTTTTACCGAAGGTAGCCCTTACGATCCGCGCGATTATTTTATCATTTGTGCCAATACATTAGGTGGATGCTACGGATCTACCGGTCCACTGTCTATCAATCCCAGGACAGGAAAAAATTTCTTTCATGACTTTCCGCTCATTACCAACCGCGATGTGGTGCGCGCATTCGATCGGCTACGCACATCCTTGGGCATAGAGCGAGTTCATTCGTTGATTGGTGGATCTTTGGGAGGCCAACAAGCCCTTGAGTGGGCCATTCAGCAGCCCGCTGTATTTCAAAACCTAATCGCCATTGCATGTAACGCCTTTCATTCGCCGTGGGGCATCGCCTTTAACGAAGCACAGCGCATGGCCATAGCGGCGGATGCCACGTGGAAAGAAAACGATGTGCGCGCTGGAGTAGAAGGCATGAAAGCGGCACGTGCCATGGGCATGATTTCGTTTCGCACCTACGAAACATTTGAAGAGACGCAATCGGAAAGTGAGAATCAAAAACTAGATGACTTTCGTGCCAGCTCCTATCAACGCTATCAAGGGCAGAAGTTAGCCAGCCGGTTCAATGCCTATTCGTATTGGCTACTGACGAAAATGATGGATAGCCATCAAGTAGGTAGAAACCGAAACAGCACGGTGCTGGCCTTGAAGCAGATTCAGGCCCGCACGTTGGTTGTAGGTATCGATAGCGATTTGTTGTTTCCGTTGCGTGAGCAAAAATACCTGGCGCATCACATTCCGGGTGCGCAACTGAATGTAATTGAATCGTTGTACGGCCACGATGGTTTTTTGGTGGAGTTTGTAAAATTCAAGAAGCTAGTCAGCCAGTTTTTGCGCTCGCCGAAAGAACAAGAAGTAGTATTAACAGAAGCGTCTTCCACCGACTTTGATTCGCTGGAAGACATAAACTTGTAAAATTGAAATGAAGAAGAAATTAAAAATTGGATTGTTTGGATTTGGTGTAGTAGGACAAGGCTTGTATCACGTGCTGAATGAAACACATGGCGTGAAGGCAGAGATTAAAAAAATCTGTGTAAAAAACCGCGATAAGCAGCGCTCGCTGGATTCAGCCATTTTTACGTTTGATAAAAATGATATTCTCACCGACAAGGAAATTGATATTGTAGTGGAGTTGATTGACGATGCACCTGCAGCCTATGAAATTGTAAAGGCCGCTTTGCGCAATGGCAAACACGTGGTAACAGCTAACAAGCGCATGCTTGCCGAAAACCTGAAAGAAATATTTGAACTCCAGAAAAAGTACGACCGATCGGTGTTGTATGAAGGCTCGGTGTGTGGTAGCATTCCAATCTTACGCAACCTTGAAGAATATTATGACAATGATTTGATCACGAGTATTGAGGGTATTTTTAACGGATCGACCAATTTTATTCTCACGAAAGTTTTTGAAGAAAAGAAAGGTTATGCTGAAGCATTGGAGCAAGCACAGGAATTGGGTTTTGCCGAAAGTGATCCATCATTGGATGTGAAAGGATTCGATCCGAAGTTTAAGTTGACCATCGCCATTGCACATACTTTTGGTGTCTTTGTAAAACCGGAAGAAATTATCAACGTCGGGATTCACAAGATTTCGGCGGTTGATTTAAAATATGCCCGCGAAAATAATCTGACGATCAAGTTAGTGGCACGTGCCTATAAATTAGGTGGCAAGATCATCGGTTTTGTGGCACCACAGTTTATACCTGCCGATCATATGTTGGCCAACGTACGCAACGAATACAATGCAGTTTTAGTAGAAGGCGCTTTCGCGGAAAAGCAGGTGTTTATTGGCAAAGGTGCCGGAAGTTACCCTACCGGATCGGCAGTACTTTCAGATATTTCGGCACTGACATTCGACTATCGCTATGAGTATAAAAAATTTACCCAAGGCGAGAATTTCACATTCTCGAACGATGCACTTGTAGATGCCGTAGTAAGTTTTCAAGACAAAGCGGCAGTAACGCCCGCTGATTTTGAAACCTTCAAGGGCGGATACCAAGGTAATGGCCTTCAATACATGACGGGTTCTATCACGCTAAAAAAATTACAAGAGCTTTCAAAGAAAGAGGAAGTGAGTGTGATTTTAGCGCCGGAGTTGAATTTACAAGCGGTTAACCAATTGTCTAAGAAAGAACTGGTTATTGCCTAGAAACGATTAGCAAATGAGTATCAAAAAGCAGTTTTCGAACTGCTTTTTTGCTTTTTAAGACTATTTTAAGTTTAAACGGTTTGATGGATTTTACCCCCGATTCCTATATTTGTAGACTTTAATAAAAGCCTATGTTAGCGATTACCTCCATTGTAGCCTTTACAGCAATAATTCTTCTTCTAGTAGCGCTTCTCATCTTTGCGCAAAAGCAGTTGGTTCAGTCCGGCCCTGTTAAAATTGTCATCAATGGAGAGAAAACGATCACCGTTTCGGCGGGCAGCTCTCTGTTAAGCACACTGGCCAACGAAAAAATATTTTTGCCTTCTGCCTGTGGTGGCGGTGGCACTTGTGCCATGTGCAAATGCGTGGTCGAATCAGGTGGTGGCGATGTGTTGCCAACTGAGGTGGGCCACCTCTCCCGTGCCGAGCAAAAAGAGCACGTGCGCCTGGGCTGTCAGGTAAAAGTGAAGCAAGACTTAAATATTCGCATTCCGGAAGAAATCTTTGGGATCAAAAAGTGGGAATGTGAAGTGGTTTCTAATAAAAACGTATCCACTTTCATCAAGGAGTTTGTGGTAAAACTTCCTCCCGGTGAAACGCTGAACTTTGAAGCGGGCGGTTATATCCAAATTGATGTGCCTGCATTAAAGGTAGATTTCAAAACGATGGACATCACCCCCCATCCTGAATTGGGTCATAGCAATCCCGAAGTGTTCAAATCCGACTGGGATAAGTTCAAGCTTTGGGATCTGAAAATGAAAAATGAGGAGCCCATCTTCCGTGCGTATTCCATGGCCAATCACCCGGCCGAAGGAAACATTGTGATGTTGAACATCCGCATCGCTACACCGCCTTGGGATCGAGCCAACAACAAGTGGATGGATGTAAATCCGGGTATCTGCTCTTCCTATGTATTCTCGCGTAAACCTGGCGATAAAGTAACAATCTCTGGCCCTTACGGGGAATTCCATATTAATAAAACTCAGCGTGAGATGGTGTACATTGGTGGTGGTGCAGGTATGGCACCATTGCGTGCGCAAATCTTCCACTTATTCCATACAGAAAAGACCAAACGCAAAGTGTCTTATTGGTACGGTGGCCGCTCGAAGAAAGAATTATTCTATGTAGATCACTTCCGTAAAATCGAGAAAGAGTTCCCGAATTTCAATTTCCATATCGCTTTGTCAGAACCACTAGCAGAAGATAACTGGAAAGTGAAAAAGAGTTTGGATGACCGCGAGGCAGATGGCTATGTAGGCTTCATACACAAAAGCTTATTTGATAATTATTTGGCGAATCACCCGGCACCGGAAGATGTTGAATACTACTTGTGCGGACCTCCATTGATGAACGCAGCGGTTCTGAAAATGCTGGACGACATGGGTATTCCGAAAGAAAACGTTCGATTTGACGATTTCGGAGGTTAATCAAGCCATCATCTCAAAAAAAGCCCTTCTTTATGGAGGGCTTTTTTTATGCCTTCCAACTTTTAACGGACCGAGGTTGTCCAACACGCATCAATAAAGAATTGTATGACAAAGGCCTTTTTTGCGTTTGTATTATTTTTTCATGCATGTCAGGATCATTCCGTTTCTGTGCCCACATGTAAAGCACCAATTTGGCTGGAGTCTGAAAAAGCATCTATTATTCAGCAAGGCCACAAAGGCCAAATCACCAAATACAGATATAAAAATCAGGAAGTCTATCTGATCGAGGGCTGCTTGCAAAATTGTGCAGATTACATGGATGTAGTAAAAGATTGCAGCGGCAATGTAGTTTGCGAAATGGGCGGCATTGCCGGAATCAACACGTGTATTGACTTTGATAAAGCAGTGAAACTGGAAGAAGTCTGGAAGAATTAACACCTAAGCTAACCAACCGGACAACATACGTTTGGGTTGTCAATTCCCTTTTTATAGGATAGTTTTGTTCAGACCAACAAAACTATGGATCTAACCATTCTCTTTTCGCCGGTTGCAGAATCGATCTATTCCGATTCGTATCCGTCCAATTCGTTTGTCAAAAACATAAAAGTGTACGGCGAGAAAATGCCAGAGTTGAAGGGCGCTCACATCGCCATTTTTGGCGTGCAGGAAGAGCGAGGCACTTTCAATAATCAAGGCTGCGCGCAGGCACCGGATGAGATTCGTAAGAAGCTGTATCGCCTTAAAAAAGGTACCGGCAACTACCGCATACTTGATTTGGGTAACTTAAATACCGGCATTGATCTCGATGAAACCTATGTTCGAATCAGCGAGGTAAGTCGCATCTTGCTGGAGAACAATGTGATGCCCATTTTGCTGGGAGGCTCACACGATCTTGACTATGGGCAGTACCGAGGCTATGAAGAGATGGAGAAGTTGATCAGCCTGCTGAACATCGATGCGTTTTTGGATTTGGAAGATGCGAAAGAAAATCCTCCGGCGCGTCAGCATATCCACAAGATACTTTTGCACGAGCCCAATTATTTACTCAGCTACACCCACCTGGCCCATCAGACTTACCTGATTGACCCCTTAGCTTCGGCTATTTTGGAAAAGCTGTACTTCGAAGCTTTTCGCGTAGGCCAAATGCGCACCAACCTTACGGAAATGGAACCGGCCATTCGTAATGCCGATTTACTTTCGTTTGACATTACGGCTATCAAATCAGCAGATGCCCCCGGCAATGCCAATGCGCAACCATTTGGTCTATCGGGCGAGGAAGCTTGCCAACTTTGTTGGTACGCTGGCATGAATGAAAAACTAAGCTCAGCCGGATTTTATGAATACAACCCAGCCTTTGATGACGTGCATAAAAAAACAGCATCGGTTGTGGCAACCATGATTTGGTATTTCATTGAAGGGTATTATCATCGCAAGGGAGAGTCTAGCTTTAAGAGCAATGATTTTTTAAAGTATGTGGTTTCTATGCCAACCGAGCCGGAAATCATCACCTTCTACAAAAGTAAAGTAACTGAAAAGTGGTGGATGGAGATCACCCATCACAAGCCAGGTGCTCGCTACTTGCGCAACACCATGGTGCCCTGCAGCTACAACGATTATTTGATTGCCTCTAAGGGTGAACTGCCGGAGCGATACATTCAGGCGCTGGCAAAAATTACCTAACGGAGATGGTTGGCTAAGTGAGTTGCACCAAGCGAAGAGATTGAGATGCGTAATCTAAAAAGTAGTACATGAAGAAAATTTTTATTTTGTTGGTAAGCGTCTGCGTTTTGCTAATCAGTTGCGACCAGAACAGCCCACAACAAATCATTGATAAAGCTATTGCAGCAGCAGGCGGTGACTTCTATTTGAATTCAATTATTGAATTTGATTTCAGAGGCAGACATTACGTTGCCAATCGGAAGGGTGGAAAATTTTCGTATGAACGAATATTTCAAAATGATAAAGACTCTACACAACAGATTCATGATTTTGTAAGCAACGAGGGCTTTCGCAGAATAATCAACGACTCGTTGGTAGAAGTGCCAGACACGATGAAAGTAAAATATACGGCGTCCGTTAATTCGGTACTATATTTTGCGTTGCTACCGTATGGTTTAAATGATCCATCGGTAAGGAAAAAGTGGTTAGGCGAAACGGAGTTGGATGGCAAATCTTATTTTAAGATTGAAATCACTTTTAAGCAGCAAGGAGGAGGCGAAGATTTTGAAGACACCTTCATCTATTGGATCGATCAATCCGATTATACAATTGGGTATTTGGCGTACTCGTTTCAGGAAGATGGCAAAGCAGATTGCCGCTTTCGCAAAGCCGTGAATGGACGCGTAATCGACGGCATACGCTTTAGTGATTATGTCAATTATGCACCCACAAAAACTACACCGCTTGCAGAAATGGAAGCGCAGTATAAAAGCGGTGGATTAAAAGAGTTGAGCCGAATTGAAAATACCAATGTGGTAGTTAAGAAGAATTGAAAAGCCTTTATTAGCAGTGGGTAGTAGAATCACTTGGCTGTATTTTTTGGTTTAGGTCATGATTTTCTAAGTCTAAAGTGAGAAAGTCGTCATGGATGAGTTAGTATCCAAAAATTTACTGAATGAACAACGGCTTATAGAAGTGATGTCTGAATTGCTGGCTGAAGTGCATGAAATGCGCCTTGAGATCAAAGGCATGCGAGAAGACTTCAATACACGAACTGGAAGGGTAGAAAATGAGCAAATGAAAACCAATTTAGGGATTCATGAATTACGCTTATCCGTGATGAAGTTAGCTGATTTTGGCGACCGTATTCATCGTCTTGAAGCAGAAGTCTTTAAAAAAGCCTCATAGTACAGGGCCTTTAATTAACCCACTTGCACAGTAAAAAAATCTTCCAATACGAAATGCTTTTGAGCAAGCATTTGTAAATCTCTAGCACCAGTTTTTCCGATGCGATCAAAAAGATCTGCATAAAAATCAGCGGGCAAATCGAAAAGATGAATCGTTTTTAGTTTTTCTGTCACCGAGAAAGGATTCGAAACTTCTAACTGCAAGCTTCCCAAAAAATGATTTTTCGCTACCAGCAACTCATCGTCTGAGATTAATTCTTTTCGTAAGCGCGTTAGTTCATTTCCAATTTCGTGTAACGTTTCATCGCATTTGTCGATATTGACATCGGCGCCGATCGAAAAAGAAGAGTGATGTAAATTCGGCGACAGAGATGAATAGATGCCATAGGTAAGCCCTTTTTCTTCGCGAATGTTTTTCATCAGGCGTGAGCCAAAATATCCACCTAAGATATGATTTAACAGCAAGAAGCCTGCGTAATCGTGATCTGCCCTTGTAATTGAAATCGTACCCATTCGCAACGATGCCTGAACGCTTCCTTCCTTTTTTATAACGGCTTTTTTCGTCTTCGCAGATTCTATCGGTTTTGATGCAGCCCGATCTCTAGCAGAACCTTTGAGCGTGGCGAATGATTGTTGGAGCCAATTGATTTCATCCGAAGATAGATCGCCCGTCAGAAAAATAGAAAACGGTGCAAATCGCTCCGCGTGGTATTGAATCAAATATTCACGTGTGATATTTTTTAAATCACTTTCTTCCGCCGACTTTCCATACGGATGCTCTGCCCCGAAAATATTCTTCGCCAGAAGTTTGCCTGCCACGAAGCTTGTCTTCTGATGATTGACTTTTAAATTTTGCGCATAGATGGATAACAGCAACTCCAATTCATCCAAAGGGAAAAGAGGCTTTTGCAGCAATTCCATCAGCAAGGGTAGCACCGAGCGCAAATTTTTTGTAAGGCTATACAACGAGATCGAGACGAAATCAGCTCCGGCGGAAATCTCGAGCTGTGCACCGTGATAATCAATAATCTCGGAAATTTGGACTGCGGAATAATTCGCAGTTCCCTTTTCTAGCATGTGTGCCGTGAAATAAGCAATGCCCGGCTTAGGCTCATACCATTTGCCTGCTTGAAAAATAAAGTCCAGCTTGATGATGTCTTTCGATCCTTTTACCCAATGAAGATCAATGCCATTTCCAGTTGCCAGCAGGGTAGAAGGCGGCAGTTCAAAAGAAAATTCTTTTGCGAATGGAGGCGGACTTTTTCGATCGAGCACGAATTAATCAGTTACAGATTCTTCCTCTTTGGCTTTGGCAGGAAGTACATACATGATGGTGAAGCGAATGGTTTCTGCCAGCGCGTTTTCTCTTTTGTTGGTCGGAACCATGTACGCAATGTCGATCACAAATTTTTCATATTTAAAGCCAACTCCGGCAGTTAAATATTTTCTATTGCCCTTCGACTGATCTTCGTAAAAATATCCGAGACGTCCGGCGAATGTATTGTTGTACCAATATTCAATGCCGCTGGAAATAGTGAATTCTGAAAGCTCTTCGCTAAAGCCTCCGGGTGCATCGGAGAAGGAACCGAATATCCCTTCGAGCAAAGGTTTTTTACGGCTGCTGCCAACAACACCGGAAGGACTGGGAACCATTAATTTATTGAAGTCTAATGCAAAGGTGAAGCTGTTCATCGGATTCACTTCCATCTTATAAGCTGCACCTAACCGAAGGTTGGTGGGGATAAAATCGGCATTGTTCGGGTCAGTATAAGATATTTTTGCGCCGATGTTATTAATGGCTGCACCGAGTGAGAGCGTGGCATTTTTTGATTCAAATGGCTTCGTGTAGAAAACGCCTAAGTCTACTGCAACGGAGTGAGCTGAGCCAGCATCAGAGCCTTGAAAATTGCCCACTAAATTCGAATAGATATAACGAAGCGATGTGCCAACGCTGAAGTGATCAGTCAGCAATCGTGAGTAGGTAATATCCAGGGCCATTTCGCGTGGGTTATATCTGCCGAGTGAGATATTCGCACCATCACGCAATTCAATATCTCCTAAGTCAAAATATTTGAGGCTGGCACCAACAGTTTCTTCGCGATTGATTTTATAAAAACCGCCCAAATGAACGAGGCGCATGTCATTGATAATTTTTCCAAGCCATGGCGTGTACGATAATGAAACTCCAGAGCCTTGTTCAATAAAGGCGAGTTTACCGGCATTCCAATAAGCTGAGTTTACATCCGGAGCAGTGGCTACGCCTGCATCGCCCATACCCGCTGCGCGCGAATCAGGAGTAATTCCTAAAAAAGGTACTGCGGTGGTGATGCTTTTGTTGTTTGTATCTTGACCAATAATGACACCGCCTCCACCTCCATTGGGTTGGCTGTAAGCAGTAAGACTGCCAATGGCAGAAGAGATCAATACCAAAAATCGTAACTTGTTCATACTGAGTATTCTCGCGTTAAAGGTAACTAATTCGTTAAAATAAACTTGGCATTTTTCTCATTATTTGAGCCATCCAGCAAGGAACGAACAAATAGTCGCGCAATGTATATTCCGGGGCCGGGTTTTCTTCCTTCTGCATTATCTATTGCCCATTCAGGTAATGTAACCAAGTACTGACTTTCGGCAATGGTATAATTTTGATTGAGTACAATTTGGCCTGCAAGATTATAAATGACCAGCGTAGCTTCCAAATCTTCTCCGGGTCGATTGTGTGTAAACCAAAATTTAGTTTCTGATTTAACCGGATTCGGATAGTTGGCGAGTTGATTTACTTCAATGCCGTTGCCATCGCTCACCACAAATGTTACCTCCTTCTGTGCGGTATTGTTGTACACATCCGATGCAGATAATGCAAGGGTGTGCTTGCCTTTGGCCAGATCATCAAACGGAAAAGTAACAATGCCTTTGGTGGGAAGATCTGGAAGTGCCTGATAATAATTGTTGATGATAAAAGTTTTGGTGCCATCTAAGACAGCCGTTATGCTGCGCTGTGGATCAGCCGAAGAAATATTAATTCCGCTCATATCAGAGAGAACCGCTACTAGTTTTGTGTTCGGGGCTGCAATGCCTCCAGAGAGGAATGTGGTATCACCCACAAATAAATTTATTTCCGGTGGCGTAGTATCGGTAGTGACCGGAGCCGCTGGGCCACCAACGTTAAAGGCAGTTGAATATCCAAACGCGTTTTCATTTTGTTTTGATTGTGAATAGAAACTAAACTTACCTTGACTGGGTATTGGGCTTACGTTTTTGGTAAGCGTAAATTTAATTTGAAACGCACCATTGGTTACGGCGGCATTGCCATCAAATAATTTGTTGGATCGCTCGAAGTACTGGTACGGAATGGAAGGAGGGTTTGCATTTTCATCCGGATCATCCAACGTGGTTAGGTTCTGGGGCTGATCAAGTAAAACCACATTCACATTTCCCGAAAAAGAGGAGGCAATGGTTCCGTTTTTCTGAACTTCCCCCGATACGGTGATTTCTGCCAGTGGCTGTAAATTGGCTCCGTTGTTTGAGGTGGTTACAGACTTTACGACCACATCTTGCACCTCTCCAAAAAGATTCAGTGATGGATCGCACAACAGAGAGAAATTGCGATTGGCTACACCAAGCGTGCTGTTATTTTTCGTGGTTTTGAAAACCTGACCGATTTCGCGATACCCATTCTGTTCTTTCGCAAACAAAGCCGTATAAAATGCTTTATTTAAAATTTCATTCGTAAATGAATTTACAGGGCGCGCTGTAGAGACCAAACCGATGCCACCCGCCTTAGGCGTAGTTAAAATACGTTCGGCGGTAGAGGTGATGAACGGATCATCGTTGCGGCCAAACTCGCAGGTAGCAGTTACATAAAATGGATAGCGTGGTCCATTTTTCAAATTCAATACCGTGCTCTCGGTGAGTATTTGCTCTTGGGTCCAAATTTTTTCTGAGCCATGACCAGTATAGTTGATAATGGCCTGACCACTGCGAGTGGCCAGATCCAATTCATGGGTAGCATCCGGACTGTATTGACCTGTTGGGTTTGTAATTTGTGCGAAAGAACCTAAAAAAAGCCGTCGGGTTTCAAAAGAACCATACAATTGATCGATGCTACTTGCCAATCCATCGGCTTGAAACTGATGCAAAAATCCATTCCCATCATCGGCTACAAATAGAATATTTTTTTTCCAGCTACCGTTCGCTTTTGGATCGGTATCAAATTGAATAAGCTTATCCACAATGGCTTTTGCTTCTTCGATTTTTTTGATCGGCAGTCTCCCAATACCAATATCTAGAGTTGAGCTAACCGCAGGTGCCTCTTCCCAGGCACCTTCGTTATCTTCCAATAGTGCAAAGTAATCATCAGACGAGTAAGTGTCGAGCGGACTTAACGAGTTGACAGATTCATATACCGGAACGAAGTTGGTGTTGCTCAGCACACGATCTTGATAATCATACGATCCGCGACCGAACAGCAGCACATTGCGCAATTGTGAATTTGTTTTTTTGTATTGATTCCGGATGAAATCTCGAAGAGCAGTAAAATCGGGTTTGCCGCTAGAGAATTCGTTGTACACTTGCTCGGTAGTCACCACAGCAACGGTTATGCCTGTATGCGATTGCCGATGTGCGGCCAACCTGTCCGCTTCTGATTTAAACAATGGATGGGTGATGATGACCAGCGAAGTAGTGGCTAGCCCACGTAAATTCTGATTAGCAACCACACCCTCGAAATTTGGAGCTGTTGCCTGATCGGGATTGAAGACGATAAATTTTTTCAGTGCCGAAGTGGCTGTCGAAAACCTAAGCTTGCCGCCACTCAGTAAAGCCGATTGAACTTTTGAGGCGAATGGATCGGTGACTTCCCACACGATTGATTTTGCATCAGTCGATCCGATTTCAAATGTAGAGGTTGCCTGACTCAGGCTTTCAGCCGAAATGAAACCCGTTTGCGATCCGTACAATGCGAGCTGGCGCTTGAAACTAAACAGCAGAAAATCAAGATAACCAACGGAGATGCCCGGCGTAGTACCCCGCGTGAATTGGTATTTGATATCTTGTGTGTTTTGCAAGGCGGCTTTCACCGTTGTGGAGTTAAGCTCCACTGTATCTACTTTCACTCTTCCCTTCAGGCCGTATTGTGTGTTGGGCACCGCGCCAATGGGCTGATCGAGGGCAGGGATGCCGTTGAAAAAAACTTTGAAAGAACAATTGCTGATGGACTGCGCCATTACATGGCTTACCAAACGCACATCGGTGTTGGCCACAATGGCCGGAATATCAAAGCGCACGGTAGCTTCGGTGTTGGTATCAAATTGTTCACCAAACCATTGTCTTCCTGATTTTAGCAGGTTGTATTTTTCAGTCTCAAAAAATGCGAAATCATCAAATTGCTGAATCACCGGAAAGCTACCATTCAAATTGTCGCTTGTGTTCAAGCGTTTGCCATTACCGGAACTTACGGTGAGGAAATAATAATTTTTATCCGTGAAGAGGTTATTCGTGTAGCTAAAAATTTGACGCTGCGGATTAAACGAATAAGCATCCGGCCCCTGTGCATAAAAAAGAATGAAATCTTCACCATTGAATTTGCCATCGCTTTCGCCCGAAACAAAAATGGCGGCTTCCGTCAAATCTTGCGGACGAGCAGTGCTATTCGGTTGCGGCAGCATGCTATTGAGCCCGCTGAAAATTTTAATTGTTCGCGGATCGATTTGATCGGGATTGAAACCTGCTTTCCGTAAAAAATCGGCATTGATTTTATACACACCATCGCCGGTAACGGAGATTTTAGCCCACGTGCCAGAGGCCAGCACAGAATTCGTCTGTGCCTGCGCTGCCAAGCTTAAGCAAATGCACAAAAGGCTTAAAATGATTGAATATCCGTTTTTCAATTTTATTTCTTTTCGAACCCAATGAAACCATCTACTAACGATGAGGCGATGTATAAAAGTATAATCAGTGGAATGGCGCTGACCTGCAAGGTTAGCAATAGGATTGCAGAGAGTGCCAGAAAAATAAACCGAACTTTGTTATCGCCCCAGCTGAAGTTTTTGAATTTAAAAGCAAAGAATCGGATGGGTGAGACCATCAGCCATGAAAAAACAAGTGTAATGGTCAATAGTACCCATTCAGTTTGCACCCAACTGCTCACGCTTCCGCCCAAAAGAGGCAATGCGGTGATAAATAGGGTATTGGAAGGTGTGTTTAATCCTTTGAAAGAATCACTCTGCGTTTCATCCACATTAAAGATAGCCAAGCGCAGCGCGGCTCCCACGGCAATGAAGAAGGCTACAAAAGGCAACCAGCTACTGCTACTAATGCTGGCTAGCATTTTGTACATCACCAACGAAGGGAGCAGACCAAAACTTACCATATCGGCCAGCGAGTCCAGCTCTTTGCCAATGGGCGAACTTACTTTTAGCATTCGTGCGGCAAAGCCATCAAAAAAATCAAACACCGCAGCTACCCAAACAAAGTAGGCGGCCGGTATGTCCCTTCCTTCCAAACAAAATACAATGCCGAAGCAACCACAAACCAGATTGCAACATGTGAGAAGATTCGGGATATGTTTTTTTAGATTCATGCTGTTGCAAATACAGGTAATTAATTCAAAAAGCCGACGTGTACGATTAACAAACTTACTGGATTGCAGTCAACCGGCAGTAAGGGTTAGACCGTTTTTCTTCACCAATGGTGGTGGTTGCACCATGGCCGCAGTATACAACCACATCCTCTGGCAAGGCAAACATTTTTTGTTGAATACTTTGGATCAGCGTATCATAATCGCCACCCGGCAAATCCGTGCGGCCAATGCTGCGATGAAACAACACATCACCACTAAAAATAACTTTTTCAGCCGGGTCGTAAAAACCAACATGCCCTGGTGCATGGCCCGGTAGAAACAAAATATCCCACTGGGTGTTTCCAAACGAAATATTTTCTCCTTCTTTTAAAAAGGCATCTGCTGTAGTTTCCTGATACGCTGCAAATCCATAGTTCGGTGCATAGGTTTTTACGGCACGCAGCACATTCTCTTCACCGGCATGTATCAATAAAGGAACCCGGTATTTTTTCTTGACATAGTAATTGCCAAGTACATGATCGATATGGCAATGCGTGTTGAGAAGGTATTTAACCGCTAAGCTCCGCGATTGAATATACTGATCTAATTCATCCTGCTCTTCGGCTTCATAGCAACCCGGATCAATGATCACCGCTTCGCCAGATGCATCGGAAACAACATACGTGTTTTCAGAAAGTGGATTAAAAACAAAAGTTTGAATCGTCAGCATCCGACAAAATTAGCAAACTTCGGGGCTTATGCCTCCTCGCCATTAAGTAGTATTTTTGACGCTTTCTGATTGGGCAAGTGCGAAAAGTTGATTTTATCATAGTGGGCCAAGGATTGGCCGGGTCATGTTTGGCCATTCGCCTGTTGGCGAAAGGCAAATCGGTTTTGGTATTCGATCAGCCACAAAAAAACAATTGTTCAAGGGTTGCCGCAGGGCTATTTAACCCCATCACAGGCATGGGCATTGTAAAAACGTGGATGGCCGAAGAAGTTTTTGAAGAATTATTCCGATTTTTCCCTGCCCAGGAGGCCCTTCTGGGAAAATCTTTCTTTTACCCGATGCATCTCTACCGGCCATTCCAAACGGTGGAAGAACAAAACAACTGGATGGCCAAAACAGCCGACAAGGAAAAAAACCGATTTGTAAAAGACGTCTACACCAAAGCAATGTATGCTCATATCCACAATGCTTTTGGAGGGATTGAAGTCAATCAGTCAGGCTATTTGGACACTAACGCATTTATGACGGCTGTTCGCGAGCACTTAATCGCGCACAACGCCTATGTACAAACGGACTTTCAGCCCTCGCTGCTGCACATGGATGAGAGCGGCATAGATTATGAAAATTATCAGGCTGACAAGATGATCCTTTGCACCGGCATTGATTCACTTGCGCCGTACTTCAATTGGCTTCCCATTCGACCGTTGAAGGGAGAGACCCTCCACATCACCCTCAACGAACGCCCCGAAGTGATTTATAACAAAGGAGTTTACGTGGTGCCCACATCGGAGACGGCAGTTTATAAAGCAGGTGCTACCTATTCACTCAACGAACTGAGCCCCGGTTGCACACCCGAGGGCAAAAAAGAGTTGGAAGACAAACTTTTGGCACTACTCAAAAATCCTTTTCAGATACACGAACAAGAATGGGGTATTCGCCCCACCACCATTGACAGGCGTCCTATTTTAGGCCCGCATCCGCAATATAAAAATCTGGTAATTTTCAATGGTTTGGGAACCAAAGGTGTTAGTCTGGCTCCGTATTTTTCGAATCATTTGGCCAATTGGTTGACACAAGAAGGCGAAATTCATAAGGAAGTAAATATTAACCGCTTTAAACCGTTATATTCGAGGTCTTAGTTAATTCATAGTATGGGAATGAAAAGTGTGGGTGTCATTGCCCTTGTTTTTGCGTGTTTTTTTTCAAAATCCGAAGCCCAACAAGCCCGTGAGGTTTTTGGCCAAAACAGAATTCAATACAAAAATTTTGATTGGAAATATTTAGGCTCCGAAAATTTTGACGTCCATTTCTACGGCGAACGTAAAAAAGCTGCCGAGGAGGCTTTGCAATATCTGGAATCAGAGTTTGATCGAATCACCGATTTATTGGGATACTACCCCTACCAGAAGACGAAGGTCTTTCTGTACAACTCCATCACTGATTTGCAGCAAAGCAATATCGGCCTCAACCACACCCGCTACAGTCCTGGGGGAGAAACCGAATTTATTAAACCGTATGTGGAAATAGCACACCCCGGCAATTTGGAAGAATTTAAAGAAGAGCTGATTTTCAAAATGTCGAATTTGCTGGTCAACGAAATGATGTTTGGAGGAACATTGAAAGATATGTTTCAAAACAGTGTACTGCTCAACCTGCCCGACTGGTTTATCAACGGTACTTCGTATTACGTAGCGCATGGCTGGGATGAAGAGATGGATGACTTTGTGCGCCAATTGGTGAAGAGCAAAAAAATAAATCGGGCACTGCGCCTGACTGACAAAGAAGCAGCCTTGGTGGGCCAATCAATCTGGAATTACATTGTAGAGAAATACGGCAAAAGCAGCATCAACAATATCCTCAACTACACCCGCATCATTCGCGATGAAGAAAAAAGTATTTTGATTACACTGGGTGTTCCCTTCAAGCAGTTACTCAACGATTGGAAAACTTTTTACGGTGGAATGGAAAGCAAAGTGAGCCAAAGCTATGTGTCCCTTTCCGATTCGGCCCGTTTCAGTCGCAACAAAAAAAATCTCACCTACACTACCGTGAAGATTAGCCCAGATGGTAAAAAGATAGCGTATGCAGAAAATGACCGGGGTGAGTTTACCGTAAAAGTAAAGTCGCTGGAGAACGGCAAAGAAACAACCATTCTGAAAGGCGGCAACCGGGTGATTAAGCAAACGGTAGACTACCGCGTGCCGCTGCTGAGTTGGTCCGATGCAAATACGCTGGGTGTAATTGGCGTAAAGAAAGGACAATATATTTTCTGGCTGTACGATTTAAACACGCGCACGAAACTTCCGCGCGAACTGGATAAATTCAGCAACATCCGCAGTTTTAATTTTTCTAACAACGGAAGGTTAGTCATTGTCAGTGCCGATTTTGAAGGACAAAACGATTTGTTTTTGCTCAGTAGCCGCAGAGATCGAACCAAGCGATTAACCAACGATAAGTTTGATGATCTCGATCCTGCCTTTGTACCCAACTCCAATACGATTGTTTTTAGCTCCAATCGACTGACCGATTCGCTCAAAACCAATGTAAAAGGATTAGAGAAACTTTCGCCCAATTACAATTTGTTTCTCTATAACATTGATACTACTCTCAATAAACTCATTCGTATTACTAACACGCTCAGCAAAGATTTTCATGCGCGCGCCATCGATGAAAATACGTTTTATTATTTAAGTGATCAGCGTGGCATTGTAAACTTGTTTAAGTATAACAGCCAATCCGGCATTTATGCACAAGTGACCAACTACAACTCGAGTATCAAAGACTACGACATCAATTACGATAACAAGATGCTCGCCACCGTGATCTCGCAAAAGTTGAGAGAAGATATTTTTCTGGATCCCAATTTCGATTTCAAAAGACAAGTGTTTACACCCGTAAGCAGACGTAAGGAAGTATTGCAGGCACGCGTCATCACAGAGAAAAAGAAAAAAGAACAACCGAAGCAGGCCACCTCCATAAAAGATCTTATCAACTCTCGAATCAAAGAAAAGACGGATACTGTGGCCAAGCCAGTCATTGAGAAGCCCAAAGCCGACTCGGTGAAAAAAGAAGTTAATACCGACGACTATACGTTTGATGATGTGAAGAAAGATACGGCTCGTAATCCACTTAAGCCGGTGACCGAAAAAGCACTGAATACGGACGATTATGTTTTTGAAGAAGAAGCCGTAAAGAACAAACAGCCGAGTGAGACATTCTTAACGCGCTATATGAAAGCACGCGAAACCAGTCGTGTGCTCGGCCCCTTTCCATACTCAGCTAAGTTTAGTTACGAAAACATTGTAACCAACCTCGTGGTCGATCCGCTGCGCGGTTGGAGTATGCGTGTGGAGGCGCAGATGAATGACATGCTGGAGAACTACCGCATCTTTGGCGGATTCCAAACCGCGTTCGATTTAAAAAATGGCGATGTGTATGGCGAGTTTCAATACTTACCCCACCGTATAGATTTTAGCGCCCGTTTTGATCGGAAGGTAATCTTCTGGCAACCGCCCAACCGCGATGTGGTGGAGGAAGAAAACCAGAAGTATTCCCTCCAAAAGGTAGAGTTGGGCGCATCCTATCCATTGTCGGTTCGCACACGCGTAACGCTGAAACCCTTTTTCGGATTCACTGAATTTATTGACCGGGGCCGTAGCCCGCTTTTATCGGGTGCGCCTACCTTCCGCCCCACACAAACGCAATTCTACACAGGTACCAAGGTGGAAGTAGTCTATGACAATTCCATTGCTACCGGTATGAATATTATTGAAGGTACACGCGGCAAGTTTAGCTTCATTACTTACGAAGCGATTGGCGATGGAAAAAAGAGTTTCGCGCAAGTGTCATTAGATGTTCGTCACTACCAAAAAATCTACAAAGAAATTGTTTTGGCGGTACGCGGGTTTGCGGGCACCTTCTATGGAAATTCACCTAAGAAATATGCGCTGGGGGGCATGGATAACTGGATTGGTAATTCATTCAACTACAGTGGTGTACAAAATCCATTTTCAAGTCAGTTTGGTCAGTACAATGAAAATTTACTTTTTGTTGAGTTTGCTACAAGCTTACGTGGCTTTGACTATGGCACTCTGTATGGCAACAGTGCCGCTTTGTTTAATGCAGAGCTGCGCATTCCATTGGTGCGCGCTTTGTCCAGCGGGCCCATCACTTCCAACTTTTTCCGTAACCTGCAGCTAACCGGCTTCTACGATTTCGGCAGCAGCTGGACAGGTGCTATTCCATTTGACACCGAAAACAATAGCCGCGTTCGCGTGGTACCTGAAAAACCAGAAGGCAGCCCATTTAGTATTGAAATAAAAGAATATCTTAACCCTTGGTTGTATAGCTATGGTGCGGGCTTGCGCTCGATGATTTTTGGTTACTACCTCAAGTTCGATATGGCCTGGCCAGTGGAAAACTACGCTGTAAAAGATCCTCGACTGTACGTTACCTTCGGCTTCGATTTTTAAACTAAACGTTCATGATTAAATCAATGACTGGCTTTGGCCAGGTAGTATTCAACAGTGGTTCACTGGCACTTTCGGTAGAAGTTAAGTCTTTAAATTCGAAATTTCTTGATCTCAATCTGCGACTGCCTAGAAAATATGCGGACAAAGAACTAGAGGTGCGTAATCTGGTAGTCGATAAACTCGAGCGCGGAAAGATTTCCTTCAATATCGATTTACAACAAGCGGCCAAAGGTGCCGATGTGCAGCGATACAACGAAGAGTTGTTTGTCAGCTACTATGGCGAACTAAAAAAACTGGCCGATAAAGTAATGGCTGGCTATGAATCGTTATTCCAGTTAGCATTAAATTCTCCCGATGTGCTGATCGCTAGTGCCAAGGAAGAACTTGATCCGGCCGAGTGGGAAAAAATCATTCAATTAGTAAATGAAGCACTCACCAAGTGCGAGCAGTTTCGCGTGGCCGAAGGAGCCGCATTAGAAGGAAAGTTTAAAGAGTACATCCAAAATATTTCACAAAGCCTGCTGGAAGTCGAAAAGATTGATCCGGTTCGCATCGAAAAAATTCGTCAGCGTATCAAATCGGGCATTACCGATTTTTTTGGCAACGAAGGCTTTGACGTAAACCGCCTAGAGCAAGAAATTATCTTTTACATTGAAAAATTAGATATTCACGAAGAGCGTGTACGTCTAAAAACCCATCTGGATTATTTTATCACCATCTTAAAAGAAAAGCAATCGAATGGCAAGAAACTTGGTTTCATTGCGCAGGAGATTGGTCGTGAAATCAATACCATTGGCAGCAAGGCCAATGATGCAGAAATGCAAAAGCACGTGGTGGCCATGAAAGAGGAGTTGGAAAAAATAAAAGAACAGCTCAACAACGTATTGTAATGAAAGCAACAGGCCGAGATAAACTATCCAGCGTTATTCTTTGGTCAATCATTTCAGCTGCTTTCATCGGGCCGGGCACCGTAACAACTGCCGCGTCCGCGGGATCGCAGTTTCAATTGCAACTTTTGTGGGCAGTATCATTTGCCACGCTGGCATGTATTGCATTGCAGGAAGTCTCTGCGCGAATTACTATTTCTTCCGGACTTTCATTTGGCGAAGCTCTCGATCGGAAGTTCGGGCACCAAAAAGGTTTTTGGGTTAAATGGCTCGTTGGTGGATCGGTAGTATTAGGGTGTGCTGCCTACGAGGCAGGAAATATTTTGGGAGGCACTTCGGGTTTGGTTTTATTGTTTGGCGATTACAGCAAAGTTTTCACCATCGTTCTTACTCTTATAGCAGGGCTCATTCTTTGGAGTGGCCGCGGAAAGTGGATATCAACCATCATGACTATTCTGGTAGCTATGATGGGATTTGCTTTTTTAGCCCTCGCATTGTTTGGAAACTTTACTTGGGGTGATGTGCTGCGTTCCAGTGTTGTTCCGGTTATTCCACCTGGCACGGAGTTGCTCACACTTGGCTTAGTCGGCACCACCATTGTACCGTACAATATTTTTCTGGGATCGGGCATCAGCAAAGGACAAACCATTCCCCTCATGCGCGTTGGCCTTTCCATTTCTGTGATAATCGGCGGGTTGATTACTGCATGGATTTTAATGGCGGGGACTCTCGCCTCTGAATTCAATTCATTTTCCGATCTGGCCAATCAGTTTCAAACCAAGATTGGAATGATGGGTGTCATTGCGCTGGGTGTCGGTTTATTTGCTGCCGGTTTTTCTTCGGCGGTCACTTCTCCCTACGCAGCATCAATCATTGCTACCAGCGTATTCAATGCGAAAAAAAAGAGCAGCATTGTGTGGGTGTGGGCGAGCGTGCTGGCAGTTGGGTTTTTGTTTGGAATTACCAACACCAAGCCCATACCGGTTATTCTCGCGGTGCAGGCAATCAATGGATTGATTTTGCCTTTGATAACTTATTTTCTGATTGTCATAGTGAATGATTCTTCACTCATTCCTTCATCCGGTCGGCATGCGGCGTGGTACAATGTTGTTTTGATTTTGATCTTCGGCAGCGTTTTGGTGTTGGGTTTCAATAACATTGATAAAGCGCTGGGCACTGTTTTCAAACTAAATGAGCCACATCTTCTGGTTGTGTTTTCCCTTTCGGGGATCATCTCACTGTACACGGCGTACAAAGTGATGAAACAGCCGGCTTCAAAATAAAGAAAGGGTTAGCGTTGGCCAACCCTTTCTTTTTCTACTAGCGAAAATCTATTCGCTCTTTTTTTCTTTTGAAGATGCTTTTGCCTTTTTCACTTTCACAGTCAGGGTATCACCTGTGCCTTCATAATCGGCTAGGATAGTGCCTCCTTCTGTAATCTCGCCTTTTAAAATTTCTTCGGCTACCGGATCTTCCAGATATTTTTGAATGGCACGGTTCAACGGTCGTGCACCAAATTGCTGATCGTAGCCTTTATCCGCCAGGAAATCTTTAGCCTTTTCGGTTAACTCTACGGTATAACCAAGCGATAAAATGCGTTGAAACAATTTGCCTAACGTGATATCGATGATCTGATGAATGTGTTCGCGTTGCAATGAGTTGAACACAATCACATCATCCAGACGGTTGAGAAACTCTGGAGAGAAGGCACGCTTCAACGCATTTTGTATGGTTGATTTCATTACCTCTTCTTCATTCTCGCGATTGGCCTTTGTAGCAAAACCAATTCCGGAACCGAAGTCTTTCAGATCACGCACACCGATATTGGAGGTCATGATGATGATGGTGTTTCTGAAGTCTACACGGCGGCCCAAGCCATCGGTTAAAATTCCGTCATCTAACACTTGCAATAAAATGTTGAACACATCCGGATGCGCTTTTTCAATTTCATCCAGCAACACTACACTGTACGGTTTTCTGCGCACTTTTTCGGTTAACTGTCCACCTTCTTCGTAGCCTACATAACCGGGAGGAGCTCCTACTAAACGAGATACGGAGAATTTCTCCATGTACTCGCTCATATCAATGCGCACCAATGCATCTTCTTTATCGAAGAGATAAGTAGCAAGCACTTTTACTAATTCTGTCTTACCCACACCGGTCGGCCCTAAGAATATGAACGAACCAATGGGCTTCTTCGGATCTTTCAATCCTACTCGTGTGCGCTGAATCGCTTTGGTTAGTTTCTTGATGGCTTCCGTCTGCCCGATTACTTTCGTGCTTAGATTTTCAGCCATGCCAAGCAACTTGTTGCTTTCTTTTTGGGCGATTCGATTGGCAGGAATACCCGTCATCATTCCGATTACGTCTGCTACGTTATCTTCTGTAACTGTATATTTTTCAGTGCGTGTTTTTTCTTCCCAGCGTGCCTTCGCTAAATCCAATTGCTCAATGAGTTTCTTTTCTTTATCGCGAAGCTGTGCCGCTTCTTCATACTTCTGACTTTTTACGACGCGGTTCTTTTCTTTCTTCACGTCCTCAATTGCCGCCTCAAACTTCACAATGTCGTCAGGCACATGAATGTTGTTGATGTGAACGCGGGCACCCGCTTCGTCCATTACGTCAATCGCTTTATCCGGCAGGAAGCGATCGCTGATGTAGCGATCTGAAAGGCGCACACACGCCTCCAATGCTTCTTTCGTATAATTTACGTGATGATGGTCTTCGTATTTTTCTTTGATATTTTCCAAAATTTGAATGGTTTCGTCTACCGAAGTAGAATCTACCATTACCATTTGAAAACGTCTGGCCAATGCTCCGTCTTTTTCAATGTATTGACGATACTCATCCAATGTGGTGGCACCGATACATTGTATTTCTCCACGGGCTAGTGCAGGTTTAAACATATTGGAGGCATCCAATGATCCGGAAGCGCCACCGGCACCTACAATGGTATGTAATTCGTCGATGAATAAAATAACGTCCGGTGATTTTTCAAGTTCGTTCATCACCGCTTTCATACGTTCTTCAAACTGGCCTCGGTATTTGGTGCCAGCCACTAACGATGCAAGATCAAGCGTTACTACTCGCTTGCCGAACAATACGCGTGAAACTTTTTTCTGAACGATGCGAAGTGCCAAACCTTCAGCGATAGCTGTTTTACCAACGCCGGGTTCGCCAATCAAAATTGGATTGTTCTTTTTTCTTCTACTTAAAATTTGTGCTACGCGCTCAATTTCTTTTTCACGACCTACGATCGGATCTAGCTTGTTGTCTTCTGCAAGCTTAGTTAAATCACGACCAAAATTATCGAGCACCGGTGTGCGCGATTTTTCGCCTCCTTTTTTCTCTTTTGATCCGCTAGGTGGCACTGCTCCACTACCAAACATTTTTGACGAGTCATCATCCGGATCATCGGTGTCAGACGAAGCTGATGGTTGATCATGTTGGTACTCCAACATTTCTTTTACTACATCGTACGCAACGTCAAACTTATTTAAGATTTGAGTAGCCAAATTATCCGGATCGCGCAGGATGGAAAGTAACAAATGCTCAGTTCCAATCAACTGTGCTTTGAAGACTTTCGCCTCCAAGTACGTGATCTTCAATGTTTTTTCTGAGGCGCGAGTAAGAGGGATGTTGGCCAAGTTTTTTATTTCGTAGGTGGCGGTACCTTTCGAAATTTTTTCGATTTCTCCTCGTAGCTGATCGAGTGGCACGCCGAGTTTTTTGAGCACACCAACCGCTACACCTTCACCTTCGCGAATCATTCCCAGAATGAGGTGCTCCGTGCCAATGTAATCATGACCTAATCGCAGTGCTTCTTCCCGGCTGAGGGAAATGACTTCCTTAACACGGTTAGAAAATTTGGCTTCCATATTTGACATAAAAAGTTGAGATATGTAAATGTAAAGTTTTACGGACTATAATTCCAAACAAAGTATTCCGCGTATTAATGATGGACTTTACACAATTAGTAAGTCAAACACGTAACGCGTTTTATTTGTTCAGATTCCTGTCAGCACTTTGAATAATGCGGATCGCATTCGGACCTTCACAAAACAACACGTCCAGGAAACTTAGGTTAGGCACAAAATTGTTGCCAAACACCTGTTGGTAAGCAACAGGCTGATAGAATGGCCGATGTAAAAAGTCTTCTTTCGCTGTAATACGTCCACGCAAATCCAAAATAGATGAATTTAGCTCCATTTCGTACTTCTGGGTTTGAGAAACCTTAATGGGTAGCCCAAGCTTTCGCAGACAGAATGACAGCAAGTGCAGATTGATCGAAATAAGATATTCATGCTTATCGTAGATGATCTGTTTGAGTTCATCTGCATAAAATTCAAAGAATGGAGCATTGCGATAAGCAGATTCAATCGTGCGCCAGTGATTGTTTTGCCATTTTTGTTGATGGTCTATTCGTATTTCATGAACAGGTGTTTTGCCATGTTTGTTGGTTACGGGCAAAATCAGCATCTGTTTTCCTTGTGATGTGTTGATGTAACACCGATTGCGGAAACTCTGCTTTACAAAATGCTCATGCGTTTCGATGTCAATCGCTTCCGCGCGATAGATGGCGCACAAATATTCAATGGAAGGAAGGTAATGCGATTCAATACAAATTACCCCTGCCACCGTGAATAAAAACTATTGAAGCATTTTGAGCAAAGTGCTCAGTCGCTGTTTCAGGCTTCTACGGTCAATGATGAAGTCGAGGAAACCATGCTCCAATACAAACTCTGCACTTTGAAAACCCTTGGGTAAATCTTTGCCAATGGTTTCGCGAATGACGCGCGGGCCGGCAAAACCAATCAATGCACCCGGCTCAGCAATATTAAAATCTCCCAACATCGCATACGATGCAGTCACGCCACCCGTAGTCGGATCGGTCAAAAGTGAGATGTAAGGAATTTTGGCTTCATCCAATAGTGCCAGGCGAGCGGAGGTTTTGGCCATTTGCATCAATGAAAGTCCTGCTTCCATCATGCGGGCACCCCCTGAGCGCGAGATCATCAAAAAAGGAGTTTTTGTTTTTAACGAGTGATTGATGGCGCGGGCAATTTTTTCGCCTACTACGGAGCCCATCGAGCCACCGATAAATGTAAAGTCCATGCAGGCAACACAAAGATCCAAGCCATTGATTTTTCCATAGGCTGTGCGAACGGCATCTTTCAGTTGTGTTTTGGATTGCGATTCTTTGATTCTTTTAGGATACGGCTTAGTGTCAACAAACTTTAATGGGTCGGCCGATTCCATGTTCGTATCTAACTCGGTAAACTCATTGTTGTCAAATAAGATTTCAAAATATTCTTCCGAGCCGATTTTTACATGAAGGTCTTCTTCCGGCACCACATACGCATTGTTTTTCAACTCGCGTGTGTGAATGATTTTTCCTCCCGGCGATTTGAACCAAAGCCCATCGGGCACTTCACGTTTTGATTCGGTGGGAGTTAAAATTCCTTTGTCTGTCCGTTTGAACCAAGGCATAATTAATTCATCTATTTGAAAATATGAAGACTAATCAATGAATAGACAATTAACAATAACCAATGAAACAAGACTTGGGGTTGTCAACTGGTTATTGTCAATTGTCTACTTTATTAACTAAGCAATATCGATTGTTTTGTCCAGGTACACGTCCTGAATAGCTTGAAGAATTTCAATGCCCTCATTCAAAGGACGTTGGAATGCTTTTCTGCCCGAGATCAAGCCCATACCACCTGCACGCTTGTTGATAACGGCTGTGCGTACAGCATCTGCCATATCACTTGCTCCCTTTGAATCACCACCGGAATTGATCAAACCTGCACGGCCATTGTAGCAATTCAGCACTTGATAGCGGCACAAATCGATCGGGTGATCAGATGTTAACTCTGTATAGATGCGTTCGTCCAGCTTACCATAGCTGCTCGTGCCCGTGTTCAAGGCTTTGTAACCGCCATTGTTGGTTGCTAATTTTTGTTTGATAATATCTGCCTGAATGGTTACTCCTAAGTGATTGGCCTGACCGGTTAAGTCAGCAGAGGTATGATAATCCACACCGTCTTTTTTGAAGGCATCGTTGCGAGTGTAGCACCACAAAATGGTAGCCATGCCCAACTCGTGTGCACGTTCAAAGGCAGCAGATACTTCTTGAATTTGACGGGTTGCATTGTCCGATCCAAAGTAAATGGTTGCACCCACGGCTACCGCTCCTAAGTTCCAGGCATCTTCCACAGAACCGTACATGATTTGATCGGCACGGTTAGGGTAGGTGAGCAATTCATTGTGATTGATTTTTACAATGAAAGGAATTTTGTGTGCATATTTTCTGGACATCATAGCCAAACCGCCAAAAGTGGTAGCAACGGCATTGCAACCACCTTCAATAGCCAACTTTATAATATTTTCAGGATCGAAGTAGATCGGATTTTTGGCGAAGGAAGCACCTGCGCTATGTTCGATACCTTGGTCGATGGGTAAGATGGAAAGGAAACCGGTGTTACCTAATCTTCCTTTATCAAACATTACCTGCAAGCTGCGCAAGGTTTGAGGGTTGCGATTGGAAATTGAAAAAATTCTGTCCACGAAATCGTGGCCGGGCAAATGCAGATTTTCTTTTGGAATCGTCTTGCTTTTGTGAGTTAAAAGCGACTCGGCATCTTTACCAAGTAACTCGGTGATGGTGGGTCTGGCCATAGGTTATTTTAAGTGAGGAGCAAATATAGGTTGCTGGCCGAATTGATCCAAGGTATATGGGTTAAAGCAAAAAACCCATTTCTGCATCAGAAATGGGTTTTTTATGCCTTTTTTATAAAAATTAAGCTTTTGTGTTAGCCAATTTCTCTTTGATACGAGCTGACTTACCCTGACGGCCTTTCATATAATACAACTTTGCTCTGCGCACTTTACCGGCTTTTACAAACTCGATTTTGTCGATGCTAGGGCTTAAAGTCGGGAAGATACGCTCTACCCCAACGCCATTGGAAACTTTTCTAACGGAGAAGCTTTCGCCATTTGTTCCTGTACCTCTGCGGTATAATACCACGCCCTGAAATTGCTGGATACGTTCTTTATTTCCTTCGCTGATTTTTACGTGTACGCTGATGGTATCACCTGCCTTAAAAGTTGGGATGCTGCTTCTTTTAGAGCCTAATTCCTGCTCTACAATTTTCATTAAATCGGCCATGGTACTCGGTTTTTAAAATGGACTGCAAATATAGGTGAAGAAGTTGAATTTGGAAGCCTGCCCCAATAAATTTCCTGTCAAGAAGTTAAGCCGGGTCTTCGTTCTTTGGTTCTTTTGAGGGCTTGCTCCTGTTTCCAATCCTCAATTTTAGCCTGATGTCCGGAAAGTAATACCTCCGGAACCTTCCAGCCATTGTATTCAGCCGGGCGGGTATACACCGGCGGCGCAATCATTCCATCCTGGAAAGAATCGCTGAGTGCCGAGGTTTCGTCATTCAAAACACCGGGAAGCAAACGGATGACCGAATCGGCCACTACGGCAGCCGCTAATTCTCCACCGGAAAGCACATAATCGCCAATACTGATCTCGCGCGTGATCAGATGTTCGCGCACACGCTCATCTACTCCTTTATAGTGCCCACACAGTAAAATTAGATTTTGCCGGAGGCTGAGTTGGTTCGCGATGGATTGTGTGAGCAATTCCCCGTCCGGACTCATGTAGATGATCTCATCGTAGGTGCGTTCGGCTTTTAAGGCAGAAAGGCATCGGTCGATCGGCTCAATCATCATCACCATGCCGGCGCCACCTCCAAATGCATAATCATCGGTTGTGCGATGCTTGTTGGTGGAATAGGGTCTTAGATCGTGAATTTTGACGGTGACGAGCCCTTTATCCTGCGCTCTTTTTAATATGGAATCAGAAAAGGGGCTTTCCAGAAGTCGCGGCAGGCAGGTAATAATATCGAGGCGCATAGGCTAAATGTCTAAAAAGCCATCTGGCAAAGCAACTTTGATGATTTTTTTGGTTTTGTTGGTGCTGAGCACAAACGGACTATTGATAGGAATGAGCACTTCTTTACCCTTCGCATTAATTGTCAACAGGCGATTGGGGCCGGAGGAACTTACTTCCGTTACTTCGCCTAGTTCTCCCAAACTTTCATCTACTACTAAAAAGCCGATTACTTCATCGTCATAGAATTCGCCTCTTTTTAGTTTAGGTCGGGCATCTTTTTGTAAATAAATACTTCCTCCTTTTAGAGAGGATGCTTTTTCAGGCGTGTCGATGTCATCAAATTTTACAAAGACTTTATCGCCCCGATCGGAAAAAGACGAAATAAAATGGGGAACCAAAGAATCGCGAAGTTCAATAAATACAGAATCAACCGAGTCAAAATCAATTGGTTCGGTTACAATTAATGTTACCTCGCCTTTGAGACCGTGGGTTTTGGCCACATACCCGATTTTAAAACAAGAATACTTATCCACTCAGGATTGGGGTTTATAGTTTTTTCGTACTTCTTCAATTGAAGAGAATGACTCAGATTTAGTTGGTACTTGCGAAATAATCTCCGATGCCCAATTAGAAATTCTTTCATTCAGAAAATGCAGATTCCCGTGATGCATTTCAGCTTGTAATTCCAATTGTCCAGTCGAATTGTCTAACAATACCAATCGATTCGGGAAAGACTTGTAATGTTTTAATAGGGCAAGACCGGTAATGTACCTCTCACGAATGATGTTGGCATTGACATTATGGCCACCTTGTTTTACTCGTTGGTTTACACGTTCAATACAGATTTCAACAGGTTCAACTGACAAGAAAAATACATTTACTTCATATTGAAGACTTTGTATTCCTATAAATGATTTGTATGTCTCAATGTCTGATAAGTTGGTTTCTAATGCGAAAGACTCGTTTTTCTTAATTTTTGAATAGAAGATACTTGCTACCTCTTGATTTGCAATGTCTTGAATATTGTTGCCTCCAGATTGTTCCCGTAAAGACTTAACAATTAAATCTGCATTTATATAATCGAGACCTTCGGGGATGATCGAGTTAAATAGGGTTGACTTACCAACTCCATTAGGGCCAGCGACTACATACAAAGAAGGCATTATTTACTATTGAGAGTATCCTTCGTAATGGGCGATTTACCAATCGAGGCTGCTTTCCGTTTAACTTCTTCCCAAACGCGTACGCTTACCTCCTTGCGTTCGTTTTCACTCATCTCAAAATAAGGTTTTTTTGCTTCTCCCTTTTCAAGTATGATTATGGTTGTTTCCATATGATAAAAGTACAGTATTTTAAGGCGTAAGTCTAGCTAAAAAAAACGCCCATGTGATTTTCACAATGGGCTATTTTTTTATGCGGAAATAAAACAATTATGCTTGCTCTTCGGCAGCAGGAGCGGCTTCAGTGGCAGGAGCAGCAGGAACTTCAGCCTTCTTGCGGATGGCTTCAGCGCGTGCTTCTTTCACTTTCGCTTCGGCATCTTTACGAGCCTTCGCAGCATCTTGCTTCGATTTTGTCAGGTTAGAAACCTTCGATTCGATCTTAGCTTCTTTGCCTTTCAACCACTCAGCCAATTTAGCATCGGCTGCTTCTTGCGTCAAAGCACCTTTGTCAACGCCAATTTGCAAATGTCTTTTGTACATAATGCCTTTATATGAAAGCATCGCACGTACAGTGTCAGAAGGTTGAGCGCCTACCATTAACCAATGAAACGCTCTTTCCTCATTTATCAGGATAGATGCAGGGTTGGTTGCAGGATTGTAAGTACCTACTTTTTCAATGAATTTACCATCACGAGGCGCTCTTGCGTCAGCCACCACGATATCAAACATTGACAATTTTTTGCGGCCTCTGCGGGCCAATCTCATTTTTACCATTTTTTCTTACTTTTTTAATGTTGGAACACGTCCGTTTTTAAAAGGATCGCAAAGGTAAACGGATTTTGAATATATGCCAACCTTGGCCGCGATAAAGTGCCAAAATCAAGTTTTTTTGAGGATAGAGTATCTAAAATATTGGTCATCAAGCTGTAATGAGGCAGCGGGCTGGGTTTTGTATGAGTATATTTGTATAACCGATTATTAGGTTTTTTATTCTTAACCATCCTCAATACATTTGGTTAGTTTTCAATTTTTAATTCATGGATAAGTACAGTTACCTATCAAATGCTGACACGAGTTACATCGACCAGCTGTATCAAAATTATAAACAAGACCCGGCTTCGGTAGACGGTTCGTGGCAAAAGTTTTTTGAAGGTTATGACCTTTCTTCGCAGCGTTATGGCGAAAATGGCCTTGCCGGTGCTGCAGATGCTCCTAATATTAAGGAGACCTACGTGCGCACACTCATTTTTGCGTATCGTTCATTTGGTCACCTGAAATCGAATACCAACCCGGTGCGTGAAAGACGCGACCATGGCGTGCAGCTGGATCATACCAAATTCGGCCTCACCGATGCGGATTTAGACACAGAGTTTGACGTAGCATCTGAAATTGGAATGCCCAAGTCAACACTTCGTAAGATAATCGAGCGGCTGAAGGTGCTTTATTTAGGAACCATCGGTTTTGAATACAACTTCATCCGCAACGATGAGGTGAGAAGCTGGTTCTTTGATAAAATCGAGAAAGAATATTTCAGCTACAACCCTAACCAAGACGAAAAGAAACGAATCTTAGCCAAACTGAATGAGGCCGTAGTTTTTGAAAACTTTTTGCACACCAAGTTTTTGGGTCAAAAGCGCTTTTCACTGGAGGGTGGAGAAAATACTATTCCGGCCTTGCAGACCATTATTAATAAGAGTGCCGAGTTGGGCGTGAAAGAAGTAGTGATTGGTATGGCTCACCGCGGTCGCTTGAATGTGTTGACGAACATCCTTGGAAAAATTTACGAACAGATTTTTACGGAGTTTGAAGGAAACATCAATCCCGACCTTACTATGGGTGATGGCGATGTAAAATACCATTTGGGTTACAGCAGCCATATCGATACTCCATCTGGAAATAAAATTTACCTGAAGTTAACGCCTAACCCTTCACACCTTGAAGCAGTAGATCCATTAGTAGTGGGCTACACCCGTGGACAGATTGACGATGAGTACAAAGGAGATTTGAGCAAAGGCATGGCCATACTTATTCATGGTGATGCAGCCGTAGCCGGACAAGGAATTGTGTATGAAGTAATTCAGATGTCCGGTTTGCCGGGCTATACCACCGGAGGAACCATTCACTTTGTGATTAACAATCAGGTTGGATTTACTACCGATTATGATGATGCCCGTACCAGCATTTATTGCACCGATATTTCTAAGATTGTAGATGCACCGATTCTTCACGTAAATGGTGACGATGCGGAGGCAGTTACGTTCTGTGCGAATCTAGCAGTGGAGTATCGTCAGAAATTTGGCAAAGATATTTTCATTGACATGTTGTGCTACCGCAGACATGGCCACAACGAAAGTGATGAACCTAAGTTTACTCAGCCGAAGTTGTATAACTTGATTGCCAAGCATCCCAATCCACGCGAAGTGTATGTAAAGAAATTGATTGAGCGCGGTGATGTAGATGCTTCTTTGGCCGATGAGATGGACAAGAGTTTCCGCAACCAATTGCAAGATCGTCTGACAGAAGTAAAGCAAAAACCACTTCCTTACAAACCACAGAAAATTGAAAACGAGTGGGAGAAATTACGCAAGTCTACACCTGCCGATTTTGATGAGTCGCCAGATACGAGCATCAAACAAGCCGTAATTGATAAGGTAGCTAAGGCGATTACTACTATTCCGGAAGGATTTAAACCGTTGAAGCAGATTGAAAAATTACTAAAAGATCGTAGCACGGCTTTCTTCGAAACAAAAATGTTGGGATGGGCCGAAGCCGAATTACTTGCGTATGGCTCGTTGCTATCGCAAGGCACCCCTGTGCGTATGAGCGGACAAGATGTCAAGCGTGGCACGTTTAGTCATCGCCATGCCTATTTCTTTGACGCGAATACCAACGAACCGTATTGTGGCTTAGATAACATTGAGAAAGACCAACTGAAATTTAATATTTACAATTCATTGCTTTCTGAATTTGGTGTGTTGGGATTTGAATATGGTTATGCCATGGCCACTCCACATGCACTGGTAATTTGGGAGGCACAGTTTGGTGATTTTGCCAACGGCGCACAGGTAATGATCGATCAATTTATTTCCAGTGCTGAATCAAAGTGGCAGCGCATGAATGGATTGGTGATGTTGTTGCCTCATGGCTATGAAGGCCAGGGACCTGAACACTCTAATGCTCGCCCGGAAAGATTTTTGCAATTGTCGGCTGAGTATAACATGATTGTAGCTAACCCTACAACGCCTGCCAACATTTTCCATTTGCTGCGCAGACAAGTAACGTGGGAATTCCGCAAGCCATGTATTGTGTTTTCGCCTAAGTCATTGCTGAGACATCCGAGCGTTGTTTCACCTGTGAAGGATTTTACGAAAGGTTCTTTTCAGGAAGTGATTGATGATCCGAATGTAAATGCGAAAGATGTGAAGAAGGTGGTACTGTGTACCGGTAAGGTGTACTATGATTTACTCGAAGCACAGGCGAAGAAGAAGACTAAAGATGTGGCAGTAGTACGCATGGAACAATTGCATCCATTCCCTGAAAAACAATTGAATGCTGTGTTGAAAAAATACAAAGGCGCTAAATTGGTGTGGACGCAAGAAGAGCCTGCCAATATGGGCTACTGGTCGTTCATCTTACGCTACATGAGCGGACTTGAATTGATATCCCGTAAGGCAAGTGCTTCGCCTGCTACTGGCTATTCGAAAGTGCACAAAGCAGAGCAAGAGAAAATTGTATCACAGTCATTAGAAGTTTAATTCATTAACAAAGGAATATGACACAACAAGTAAAAGTGCCCACAGTAGGTGAATCGATCACCGAAGTGACCATAGCCAATTGGCTGAAGAAAGATGGAGATGTGGTGAAGATGGATGAAGTAATTGCCGAACTCGAATCGGACAAAGCGACATTCGAATTAACTGCGCCTCAAGCGGGCACGTTGAAGATAACAAAATCAAAAGGAGAAGTCGTGCCCATTGGCACGGTGATCTGTGAGATTGCCGATGGCGGTGCGACTGCAACGGCACCCACTCCAACACCAACCACCAAAGAGACAAAAACAGAAACCCCTTCGAATCAACCTATGAAAGCGACCGGAGCAATCAAAGAAATGAAAGTGCCTGCTGTGGGCGAATCCATTACAGAAGTAACGATCTCAACCTGGCTTAAAAAGGAAGGCGACTATGTAAAATTAGATGAAGTAATTGCCGAAGTAGAATCAGATAAAGCAACCTTCGAATTACCTGCGGAGGCCAACGGCATTCTACGCATCGTTGCGAAAGAAAAAACAACTCTTCCTATTGGCGGTTTGATCTGTAAGATTGAAGTAACCGAAGGTGACGCACCGGCAGCAACAACTTCTGCGGCTCCCGCACCAGCGGCACAAGCTCCCGCAGCAAGTTCTGTTTCGTACGCAGCAGGCACACCTTCACCGGCAGCAGCAAAAATTTTAGATGAGAAGGGAATTCCTGCAGGCCAAGTGGCCGGCAGTGGTGTAGGTGGAAGAATTACCAAAGACGATGCAGTGAAAGCACAAGCTGCTGCACCGGCCAAAGAATCCAAACCGGCGCCTGCCATGGCACCACCGGTAATCACTTCCGGAGGAACACGTGGCGAACGCAGAGAGAAAATGACATCACTTCGTAAAACCATTGCCAAGCGTTTGGTGGCGGTGAAAAACGAAACTGCGATGCTGACTACTTTCAACGAAGTTGACATGAAGCCCGTGATGGAACTGCGTTCGAGATACAAAGATCAGTTCAAAGAGAAATTTGGAGTCGGTTTAGGATTTATGTCCTTCTTTACCAAGGCCGTTTGTGTAGCCTTGAAAGATTTTCCAGCCGTAAATGCCTCGATCGATAAAGACGAAATTGTGTATCACGATTACTGCGATGTGTCGGTAGCCGTTTCAACTCCGCGTGGATTAGTGGTGCCTGTGATTCGCAATGCAGAATCGTTAAGTATGAATCAGGTAGAGGCAGAAATTGTTCGTTTGGCCACACGCGCACGCGATGGAAAACTGTCGATTGAAGAAATGACAGGCGGAACATTCACTATCACCAATGGTGGTGTGTTTGGTTCTATGTTATCTACTCCCATTATCAACGCACCACAATCAGCAATCTTAGGAATGCACAATATTGTAGAGCGCGCTGTGGTGAAGAACGGTGAGATTGTGATTCGTCCGATTATGTATGTTGCGTTGTCGTACGATCACCGCATCATTGACGGTCGAGAGTCGGTAAGCTTCCTTGTGCGTGTGAAAGAACTGTTGGAAGATCCGGGAAGATTGATCTTAGGTGTATAATAATTTGATTGTCAGAATTTGAAATTGATATGAGTATGCAATACCAAGTTACAGTAATTGGTTCAGGCCCCGGAGGATATGTTGCGGCTATCCGTTGCGCACAGCTCGGCATGAAAACAGCTATCATTGAAAAATATGATACACTGGGAGGTACCTGTTTAAATGTGGGATGTATTCCCTCCAAAGCTTTGTTGGACTCTTCCGAGCATTTTTACAATGCAGCTCATACATTCAAAGAACACGGCATCGACATCAGCGAACCCAAAGTAAATCTGGCGCAGATGATTTCGCGCAAAGCAGGTGTGGTGAAAGCCAACGTTGATGGCATTGCATTTCTGATGAAGAAAAATAAAATCGACGTATTGAAAGGAGTGGGTTCGTTTGTCGATAAGAACACTGTAAAGATTACCTCATCCGATGGAAAAGAAACTACCATCACTACGGAGAAAGTAATCATTGCTACCGGATCAAAGCCAACGCCATTACCTTTCGCACCGTTTGATAAAAAGAGAATCATCTCCAGCACCGAAGCGCTTGAACTCAAAGAAGTACCCAAGCACTTGATCATTATCGGTGGAGGTGTTATTGGAATGGAACTCGGTTCTGTGTATGCACGCATTGGTGCTAAAGTTTCTGTAGTTGAATTTATGGACAGTCTGATTGCCACCATGGATGGAACCATGGGCAAGGAGTTGCAAAAAGCAACCAAAAAATTAGGAATGGAGTTTTACCTCGGCCACAAAGTAACCGCCGTTGAAAACAAGGGCAAGGAAGTAGTTGTAAAAGCAGAACCAAAGGCAGGCGGCGCAGCTATTGAATTAACAGGTGATTATTGTTTGGTGAGTGTGGGCAGAAGACCGTACACCGATGGACTCGGATTGGATAAAGTAGGTATTGAGTTGGATCGTGGAAAGATTCCGGTAGACGATCACTTAAAAACTAAAGTGGATAACATTTACGCGATTGGCGATGTAGTACGCGGCGCGATGCTGGCGCACAAGGCCGAAGAAGAAGGAGTGATGGTGGCTGAGCAAATGGCAGGACAAAAGCCTCATATTAATTATTTGCTGATTCCCGGCGTGGTGTACACCTGGCCCGAAGTGGCGAGTGTGGGTTACACCGAAGAGCAACTGAAAGAACAAGGTCGCGCCTACAAGTTGGGTAGCTTCCCTTACAAGGCATTGGGAAGAGCCCGCGCCAGCATGGATTTAGATGGCCTGGTAAAAATTCTGGCCGATAAAAATACAGACGAAATTTTGGGCGTACACATTATTGGTGCACGCGCTGCCGATATGATTGCTGCCGGCGTGGTCGCTATGGAGTACCGCGCTTCGGCAGAGGATGTTTCGCGTATGAGCCACGCACACCCTACCTACATGGAAGCGGTGAAAGAGGCATGTTTGGCGGCTACAGCCAATCGCCCTATTCACTTGTAATAAGACCTGACTCAGATTAGAATCTAAATTCTTCTGCCCAATTAAGACCGTTGGGTAATTCTTCTGAATTAAATTCCAGATGAATTACCCGACGGTGTTTTTGGCCGGTGGCTTTGGAAGAAGCATGGAGCAAAAGCGGCCGCATTAAATGAATGCCGCACATCTGCACATCACAAATATAGGCTACGCTATTTTGCGAGATAGTCGCTATTTCCTCGCGATTCATTTTTTTGTTTTGCGAACCACCAATCACTTTCAGGGCACCATTCTCTTCGGTGGTATCGTCAAGATGAATACGAACGGTGAGTGTATCTTTTAGTATTTCTTCCGGTGGGCAAACGCCAAAGTGATCTTCTTTTTTTGTCCAGCCGATGAAGCCGGGCGTATCTATTTTTGTCTTCACGTGAATAGTCGTATCCTGATGCCAGGTGACATACCAGTTGTTGTCGGGAGATTTATCAAAAAACAGTGCTTTTGTTAAGAATAAGTTAGGATTTATTTTCTTGAGAATATTCTTCAGGTTTTCATTGAAAACAATTTTTTTGATTGGTTCAATTTCATGCAGCAAGTTTCGGATAGCATGAGTTTCGTGATCGGGAAAATTTTTAAAATAGGTTTGGATCAAGTCTTTTAACTGATTCACCTCTTTTCGGCTAAATACATGATGTAAAATGGCGAAGCCGTTTTGCATTAGCTTTTTCTGAACCTGCGGAAATGCGCTGTTGCCAAACTCGTATTGGTATAAATTCAGAGCTTGCTCAAATTTATCTTTGATTCTTCGCTTTAATCGTTCAGGCGCCAATACTTTCACCCGATCTCCGAAACCGAGAATTTCGCGCTCCAATTCAAAGTTAAGCTGCACCCGAATGGAAAAGGTAACACCGGATGGTTGTGTATCTACAACGGTCTGACTTTGATGAATAGGTTTGGTTAAAATGTAAGGAGCCGTTTCTCGATCGGCGAAAAGCAATACCTCTTCCTCTTTTGAATTCGGCTCAACCGTAACACCGATCACATGATTAAAGTATTGATTCACATTAAAATCTTTTGTCCGCATATATTTTGCGGTTGATTCCTTAATGGATGTGATACGATCGAGCGCAAGCGTCATTAAAGTAGCATTCTTATCCTTGGTGCCCAACACAAACCAACGGTTTCGATATTCTTTCAAGTGGTAGGGATGAAAAATAAATTCATTGCCAGACTTGGCTTTGAAGGATTGATATCCGAGTTCGATCGCTTTTTTCTGAATGATAGACTGATACAATGTTTCGATGTACTCCAGCCCCTTCAGGTTTTCGTTTTTTTCAAAATCGATAACAGGTTCTTGTTTTGTTTTGGCACTGTAGATTTTGTTTTCAAGCCGCTGTACCATGCCACTCAGTTCCTGAAAATGACTGAAGCCTTTGAATTGGCGCAAAATCTCTACCACTTCGGTGAGCTTTCCTAAGTCCTGATCTGTCAATGGAATATTCGTAATGGAATAATCGGGATCTTCGTAGGTGTAATATTTTTTCTCTAAAACGATAATGGGTGCGTTGTAGCCCAACTTATCGCTGCGCATGAGTTGAATATCCATTTGAATGGAGCGCCGGCTCACACCTTTATCGATGCCTTCATATTCGTAAAGCGCTTCTGCGCAGGCTTCAATCAAGTCTTCCAAAGTCCATTTGCGATATCTGTTTCGCAGACAGTTATCGATGGTGCGGTAGCGGATCAGTGCGTTTCGGGTAACGGGCATAAAAAGTATTTTCAAAAATTGGCGAAAATTTTTCAACTACGCAAAAAGACTGCGCAGTTTGAGTAAACCTTTGTAGCGTCATGAACGGATTGACTCGGTGAGGTGGCTGTAGAAAGCGGGCAGCCACCTCGATAGGGGGTAACGCAACGTTGGAGAGTTGAACCCGACTGTAAATCGGGTGCCACAGGCTCAATAGGTTCGAATCCTGTTTGCCCCACCAGATAAAATATTGTTTTCCTGATCAGACGGATTGGGAATGAAGATCTTCTTCGGCGGAAATGCCGGATGAAGCGCGGAAAAAACGAAAGGCCAAAGACTTGATGTGAGTTTCAATTGACTCCATGGTATGGTTGTGCAATGCGCTGCCATATGCCGCTTAGCATGTAGTTGTTTTCCCTTCTGTAGGTTGAAGGTTCAAGTCCTTCTCACGCATGGCGTGATAGCTCAATGGTAGAGCAACAGATAAACGTGGGTTCGAGTCCCACTCTCAATTTTTTGAGACTCGCCTGGATGAGTAATGGACTGAACATCCATAACACCTGAAGTTTGGTCACCTTCTCTAAAAAGTGATCGCCCGAAAGTAGTTCGGGGCACGTCGGATTTTAAATGGTTTGTTGCCTTCGGGAAACAGTCAGATGAAAACCAGTCTTTTGCAAACTTGAAATATCGGGATACCGGAGAGTAACGATCACTTACTTTTTTGTACGAATGCTTCGGCTGAACTTTTGTTGTCATAGCCAGCCAAAACATCTTGCAAAAAACTAATTCGATCAGCACTCTCCTGAACGATGGGGCCGTTGGCTAAAGATGATGTGCTCAGAACTGCTTTCTTTAAAATGAATTTTGTAGTTATTAGTTAAAATAGAAAAGAAGATGAAAAGAATTAGAATCAACACAGGAAACGTAGGATTGGTATTCCGTAATGGAAACTACACCCGCGTAGTGCAGGAAGGCGTCTATTGGATTTTGCCTTTTGAAGAAGCATTCATTTATGATATGTCCAAGCCATTCCATTCTTTCGTAGAACTGAATATTCTATTGAAGAACGCAGCCTTGGCGGAACTGTTGACGGTAATTGAAGTGAAGGACCATGAAATAGCTTTGCAATACGAAAATGGTAACTTTAAAAACGTATTGACACCTGGCCGATATGCTTATTGGAAAGGAGCTACCGAATTTACATTTGTTAAAGTCGAATTGAATAAGGTTGAAATCACTGAAAAAATTGATTTGACAACTTTGATGCGAAAAGAGGTGTTGCCTTATGTTCGCGCTTATACGGTAGAAGCACATGAAAAAGGCTTACTGTTTATGGATGGTAAATTTGAAAAAGTATTGGATACAGGTCTGTACTATTTCTGGAAGAACCCTGTTGCAATCGCGGTGTTGAAAACGGATATGCGTCAACTGCAACTGGAAATTTCCGGTCAGGAGATCATGACCAAAGATAAAGCAGCGTTGCGTGTAAACTTCTATATCCATTACCGAGTGACGGATATCTTGCAGGCTTTGGTTGAAAACAAGGACTACGAGAAGCAATTGTACATTTTGGTGCAGCTGGCGTTGCGCGAATTTGTTGGCACGTTTACGTTTGATGAACTTCTGGAAAAGAAGGAATCGATTTCCCAGCATATTTTAACCGCCCTGAAAGATAAGGCTGCTGTTTTGGGAGTAGAGATTCGTGATTGTGGTGTGCGCGACATCATCCTTCCCGGCGACATGAAGGAAATCATGAATCAGGTATTGGTGGCTCAGAAGAAAGCCGAAGCCAACGTGATCATGCGGCGCGAAGAAACGGCATCTACCCGAAGCTTGCTGAACACTGCCAACCTGATGAAGGAGCACGAAATGTTGTTCAAGCTGAAGGAAATGGAATATGTAGAAAAAATTGCTGACAAGATCAGCAACATTTCTCTGTCCGGTGGCAACCAAATCCTCGATCAGTTGAAGGATATTTTTGTGCCCCGTAAATAAGTCATGCCAATGTTCGTCATACAACAAGACTGTTGTGTGCGAACATCGGATTTTAGGAAGCATCGATTAAATGGAATACTGACGGTACCGTCAGTATTGTCAATGTTTACCCTGACAAACTGAAGAATTCGTCAGTCGCGATTTTACGAATGATCAGCAATGAATATTTCTATAGTTCTGCTTATTTGCGCTCGCCGGTTTTAGTCGTAATTATTTTATAAAATATTTTTGCTGCGCAAAAAGACTGCGCAGCAGATAGTCAACTTTGTATCACTAAATTGAAATGAAAATGAACGTAACAGCGCAACAACTTTTTGCGATTGGTTATACGCAAGGCAAAGCCATGGGCGTAGCCCTGTCTATTGCAGCCGACCAACTCACTCACCTTTCTGTGGAAGATCAATTGCAGCTACTTGCTCAAGTGATCAAAGATCCGGCTGCCTATGAAAATGATGCAGTGCTGTTGCCACTCGTAAAGGAATTTATGATACCCGTCAATCCGGTTTTGGAATTGAAGACCCAAGCACTTCCGTATTCTATTTATGGTGCGGAAGCCATCGAACAAGGTGCCTTGCGACAAATGGAAACGGCGATGAAGCTACCCGTAACGGTGGCTGGCGCGCTGATGCCTGACGCACACCAAGGCTACGGACTTCCGATCGGCGGTGTGTTAGCCACACGAAATGCTGTGATTCCTTATGGTGTTGGGGTAGACATTGGATGTCGTATGTGTATGACCATCTACCCGTTGCCAACTTCGTTAATCGAAGATCAAAGAGAGCGTTTGAAAAAAATGTTGGTGGACAACACTCAGTTTGGGCAGGCTACTTTTAAGAAGCCTAAAGATCACGCCATTTTTGAACGTAGCGAGTTCAAGGAATTAAACATAGTGCGATCATTTAAAGACCGTGCTTGGAAACAAATCGGTTCTTCGGGCGGGGGAAATCACTTTGTTGAATTTGGAGTGGTGGATATTTCCAACACCATCAACGAATACAATCTCGCACCCGGTTCCTATCTGGCGGTGCTTTCACACTCCGGTTCGCGTGGGTTAGGAGCTAACATCGCACGACATTACACTGATCTGGCGATGGAGCTATGCAAACTTCCGCAAGAAGCAAAGCACCTGGCGTGGTTAGATTTGGCAACGGAAGCAGGACAAGAATATTGGTTGGCCATGAACTTGGCTGGCGACTACGCATCGGCGTGCCACCACCAGATTCACGAGCGGATGGCCTTGAGTTTGGGTGAGACACCGCTCGCCATGATTGAGAATCACCACAACTTTGCCTGGAAAGAAAAAGATGCGAATGGTGAAGAACTGATCGTTCACCGCAAAGGTGCCACACCCGCCGGAAAAGATGTGTTGGGAATTATTCCCGGCTCGATGGCCACACCGGGTTTTATTGTGCGCGGCAAAGGGCAAGCGGCTTCGATCAACTCGGCTTCGCATGGAGCAGGACGAACCATGTCGCGAACGAAAGCAAAAGAAACCATTTTACCCGGACAGGTAAATCAGTTTTTGAAGCAGGCCGGTGTAGAGTTGATAGGCTCCGGCTTAGACGAAGCACCGATGGCCTACAAAGACATACACCAGGTGATGGCGGCCCAACAAGAGTTGGTAGATGTGTTGGGAACATTTATGCCCAAGATTGTGCGCATGTGCGGTGATGAAAAGTTTAAAGAAGTAGATTGATTTGAAAATGAAAGAGCTAATACGTAATGAACTAGAAAGAATAGAAAGGTCGAATAAAGTGAATATACTTTATTCGGCCGAGTCGGGTTCACGTGCGTGGGGTTTTCCATCACCGGATAGTGATTACGATGTTCGTTTTGTGTATGTTCATGCCAAAGATGATTATCTAAGTGTAGACGAGCATCGCGATGTGATTGAGTTGCCTATCAACGATCTTCTGGATATCAACGGATGGGAATTGCGGAAAGCGCTGAGGCTATTGCGAAAATCCAACGCACCATTTTTCGAGTGGCTTCAGTCACCTGTTGTATATCGACAAGATGATCGGTTTGTGAGCGAAATCAAAAAGTGGATGCACTATTATTTTTCGCCTCGAGCTACCATGCATCACTATTTGAGCATGGCATCGAATGTGTTAAATAATGAATTGAAGGGAGAACGTGTTAAGCTAAAAAAGTATTTTTATGCTTTGCGGCCATTGCTGGCAGCGAGATGGATATTGGAATTTGATCAAGTGCCGCCAATGGAATTTGGTAAATTGCGCGACTTGTTGGATACGCCTCTAAACCAAATTGCAGATGAACTGCTGACTATAAAATCTCAAGCAGATGAGTCGTACCTGATTGAAAGAAATCCGGAGCTTCATAATTGGCTGACCGGTCAACTGACATTTTGTGAGCAACGGGTGCCAAATGCAACCCCCACTCCAGAAAGCGATCCATTAAATGAACTGTTTCGAAAATTTGTAGAATGAAACTAGATCACCTTCAAACAAGCAATAAACACCTTTTATTGAAAAGCATCAGCGGGAGTCAGGCGTATGGTTTAGCGCTTCCTACTTCTGATGTGGATGTAAAAGGTGTTTTTGTTTTACCTAAGAAAGAATTTTATGGACTTGATTTCATAGATCAAATCAACAATGACACAAATGATGTGATGTACTATGAAGTTCGAAAGTTCTTTGATCTATTGTTAAAAAATAACCCCAATCTGTTGGAGTTGCTGAATACACCGGAGGATTGCATCATTTATAAACACCCACTGATGGAGGAGATAAGGCCGGAGTTGTTTTTATCTCGCTTGTGTTCGCAAACATTTGGTCAGTATGCGTATGCTCAAATTAAAAAAGCGCGAGGGTTGAATAAAAAAATTGTTAATCCATTAGATAAGAAGAAAAAAACTGTTTTAGATTTTTGTTACGTGGTAAAGGGACATCAATCTATTTCGGTAACGCAATGGTTGTTGAGCAAGAATTTTGAGCAACAAGATTGTGGCCTTGTAGCGATTGAGCATATGCGCGACCTGTATGCTGTATTTCATGCTTCGCAAGGAGATGGCCGCACACGGTTTAATGGAATTTATTCAGGCGAAAATGCCAACGATGTTCTGTTAACTTCAATTCCTTCTGGGATAGAAGCACTGGCCGTGATGAGTTTCAATAAAGACGGCTATTCAAAATATTGCAAAGATTACAAACTGTATTGGGAATGGGTAGATCATAGAAATGAAGAAAGGTATGCAAATACCGTCAGTCATGGCAAAAACTACGATGCAAAGAATATGATGCACGTGTTTCGATTGTTGAATATGGCTGAGGAAATCGCATGCTTCAAGCAAGTGAATGTGAGACGCTCAGAGCGTGACTATCTGTTGAAAATCAGAGCAGGCGATTTTGAGTATCAGGATTTGGTCGATCAGGCGGAGGAAAAAATTCAAAGAATAGATGAGCTATTTGCAAAGTCAGATTTGCCGGAGGTGCCGGATGTTCATCACGCCGAGAAATTGCTGGTAACGATCAGAGATAAATTTTATCAGCAGTACACATAGAATAAAAGGTTTGCGCGAGCAAGCCTTTTTTGTTTTAGTAGTTTGTACTTTCAAAAACTTATTTACCTTTGCCACCGCAAAACAGTTGCCTCGCAATGTTCAACCATTAAACCGAGGAAATTATGTTGGATCAAAGTTTACATATCGCCCTCTAACAGCTACGGTAAGCATTCTTACCCGACACGGCCCGCTGTTGTCAACTAAAATCAAAATTTTAAAATTCTAAAAGCAAAGTCGCGCACCGGCTTTGAGAATGATTTTGTTCGCTGCTTTCTTTTGCAGGCAGACAGGAATCCTATTCTCTCCACTTCACGCTTCACGCGGATGAGGAGTGCTATTAATATGGGCAAACAAAAATTAAAAATTAGGGATTTATCCGTAATAAAATTTCCATCGGAGGTAGCAAAAAGTCTGGCGTTGAATATCATGAACCGCCACTTTAAGCATACCCCCAATCAAGAAAAAATCAAATTAATTGAAGATGTGCTCAGCCAACCCGAGTTGTATGTGAATCATGCCACGCTCGGATTGCTCGCACTAAAACTCGTTTCAAAAACGATTGACGAAGATCCGTTTACTACTTATGAGTTAGCCGATGAACCAGCACACTTTGATTTGTTTGGCAGCAAAGATATTGAGCGCAATGCCATACAGCAAATGGAATTAGCCATGTGTCTTCCCATTGCAGCTAAGGGTGCTTTAATGCCGGATGCACATCAAGGGTACGGTTTACCGATTGGTGGAGTGCTCGCAGCACGCAATGCCGTTATCCCTTACGGAGTAGGCATGGACATTGGCTGCCGGATGGCGTTGAGTATTTTGGATTTACCGGGAAGTTATGTGGAACACCACGCGTATGAATTGAAGAAAGTATTGCAAGCGCAAACACACTTTGGCAATGATGGCGGACTCGATGAAATTCTCGATCACGAAATTCTCGATAGCCCCGTTTTTCAAGATACAGAATTGTTGAAGCGACTTCATGGTAAATGTGTTCGACAATTAGGTAGCTCAGGCTCCGGCAACCACTTTGTGGAATTCGGAATCGTGACATTGGAAGAGGATAACCATCTCCAATTGCCTGCAGGAAATTATGCGGCCATTTTATCGCATTCCGGTTCGCGAAGTTTAGGAGCCAATGTGGCTCAACATTACACCAACATCGCCATGAACAAATGCAAACTGCCCCGCGAAGCAAAGCAACTTGCCTGGCTTGATTTAGATAGCGAGGAAGGGCAAGAATATTGGTTCTCGATGAACTTAGCGGGAGATTATGCCAAAGCATGTCACGATCGCATTCATGAAAATCTTTGTCGCGCGATGGGATTCTCTGTGTTAACGAAAGTGGAGAACCATCACAACTTTGCGTGGAAAGAGCGATTGCACGATGGCGAAGAATACATCGTTCACCGAAAGGGGGCGACACCTGCAGCAGCCGGAGTGATGGGAATTATTCCTGGAAGCATGACCGCACCCGGATACATTGTCAGCGGTTTGGGCAATGAAGCTTCATTGAATTCGGCTTCGCACGGAGCCGGAAGAAGATTGTCGCGATGGCGGGCGAAGAACTCAATCACGATGAGTAGTTTGAAGAAACTACTGCAAAGTGAAAAAGTAACGCTGATTGGTGGAAGCACCGAAGAAGCACCCGATGCGTACAAGGATATCGAGCAGGTTATGAAATGCCAAACGAATCTGGTGCGCGTAGAAGGTAAATTTATTCCACGCATTGTGCGCATGGCTAAAGATTGAGCGATGAGTAACGAAGAATTGAACTATTATTTGCAATGTAGCCGAATACGATCGGTGCGACATAAAAAGCGAATGCAGCGTAAGCAATTTGAGAGGAAGTTGATCCAATTGTTCTTTGAGCAAAGGAATCTTTCTGAACAGATCTCAAATTTAGGCTATGAAAAACTCGATCCTCCGGTGCAACGTGGCTGGAAGCGTTTTTTTGTATTGAGAAAAGATATAGCCCGAAGTGATGACGCTCTGTTTTTTCAGAAGTTACTTGATAAAATAAATACCATAGAATACAGCTCAAGAAAGGACTTTAAAGTCAAACGCAGGAGATTGGGAAAAAAAATTTACATCGAAAGCAAGCAGCGACTTGAGCGATTTTTTTATTATGATTTCAGTAAGGCTGAATTTACTGAGCGACAAAAGCGCTATTTCTATCTAGCTCCGGAGCGCGAATTGCTTGGAAAGAGATTGATTTGGTTTTATTATTTCTCGGAACCTTGGCGCTTTGAGTTGAAGATTGAACCGAATATGATCTATCGTACAAAGATTAAAGATTTTAATTTGCTTAAGCGGGACGATGAAATAGCCAGATATTTAGAATGGAATAATCTCTATCCAAGGCTATGTCGGTTAATTCGTGGAAACTATCAGGATCCAAATCGTTATTGGTATGGTGATTTGAAAAAATACCGAAATCCCTTTCGCAACAAACGGTTGGAAGATATTCTCAGTGAATATGAAGCTGAGAATCTTGAAGAGACCATGAATGAAAAACCCTCGCCAGACGAGGGTTTTTTTATTTCTACATTATATCCTAACCTGATTTTATGCAGCCTTTCGGCTCAACAAAAGCGACCGCATTAAAATGATAAATACCAATGGCAGCAAATAACTATTCATTTGTTGTGGCAAAAGCACCCAACTTCCCAATAACAATGCCGTGATGATGACAACCACTAAAAAATAAGTATGCACCCACGTCGGAATGGATTTTTTGAATAAGGCTATGGTAGCAAACAAATGAAACGGAATTGCCCACAGCAAATTAAAATTATTAGCTGCGGCTTTGTGGTCGGTGGCTGTCCATAACAACAGTAACAACCAACCCAATAGTCCAAGAATTCCAAAGAGCGTGATGTCAAACCATTTCGTTAATCTTTTTCGTTTCCAATCGTGATAGGATAGGAGACTCACCAAAAGAAAAACAATACCCCACACAATCCACGGGTGATACCAATGAAACGGAGTGGCTTCGGGTACACTTTCATACACAGAAATTTTTTGTTTTACGATGGGTGTACCATTCAGCGTGGCGTGATCGAATGAAGATTCGAGGTAATCGGGTAAGAACATGTAGTCGTACGGAGTTGCTTTTTTATCCATGGGCAACCCCAGGCAAATATCAATTCCCAAGTCGCCCCACGGTTGTTGTTGGAGATAAAGATCTGTTAAATCGCGAATGGTATAATTTGTTTTGATGAACGACCCATCGAATCGAATTTGGTCTTTAAAAACTTCCGCAAATACATCGCGCACTTTGCTGGAGCAGTTGTTGTAAAAGTAATCGTAGCGATACGTTTGGTTTTGTGGCAGCGAATTGTTTTCCAGGTAACTGAAAATGGCTTGTCTTTGTGCGGAATCTAAATTCATCACTTGTTCGTGTACGTAGCGATTGTGCTCAATATAATAATCGCGAAAATCGGGATAGGAGTACACGCCCAATTTGTAATACAAAAACCCACGAGTGAAATTGAGATAGAAATTCGGTTGGTTGAAGTCAAACACACCATAATTGAACGCAATGTCGAAGCCTAGTGCGGGATCAACCACACGAATGGCACTGTGGCCGAAGGCTGAATACAGCTCACCCTGATACGGCCCGCAGGTGATGATCGAAATTTCGGCTTTCGATGACAGCTGAGTTTGCGTCTTTGCCGATAGCGAAATCAGTAAAAGAGCAGCAAGAAATAGTTTCTTCATGAGAATCGTCATTGGCCCGTAAAATAGCAGGCTACTTTTTTCTTCCGAAAGGTAAACAATCGCTGCGAAAAGGTAATTTTACAGATTAGAATGAATCGCAATTTTAAAGACGGACTGAATTTTCTTTCGAAGGCAACTCCTTCACGGGTGTGGAATGCCACTAAAATTTTGTCGAGTTACTACGCATCCCGCGCAAGCGGAAAGCCTACACATGCAGGCATGCCCATCAGTATATCCATTGAGCCGACCACGTCCTGTAATTTACGTTGCCCCGAGTGCCCCAGTGGCCTGCGTTCCTTCACGCGCCCCACGGGCATGTTGAAACCGGAATTGTATCAATCCGTGATTGACCAATTAGCTCCCTCGCTTTCGTATCTTATTTTTTATTTTCAGGGCGAGCCCTACTTACATCCCTCTTTGGTGGAAATGATTCGCTACGCAGCCGACAAAGGAATCTACACGGCTACATCAACCAACGCGCATTATCTGAATGACGAGGCCGCAAAAAAAACGGTTGAGTCCGGTCTTGATCGCCTGATCATTTCGATAGATGGCACCTCGCAAGAGACGTATGCTTCCTATCGTGTAGGGGGCAATCTTTCGAAAGTTATTGAAGGAACCAAAAACATTATCAAGTGGAAGCGTGAATTAAAGTCAAAAACACCGCATGTCATTTTTCAATTTTTGGTGGTGAAGCCCAATGAACATCAGATTGATAAAGTGCGAAAGTTGGCAGATGAACTAGGTGTGGATGAAGTGGCGTTGAAAACCGCACAGATTTACGATTACAAAAATGGTTCTGATCTGATGCCCACAGAAGATCGCTACTCGCGCTATAAAAAAATGAGTGATGGCACTTATGAAATTAAAAGTGCACTCGATGATCATTGCTGGAAGATGTGGCACAGTTGTGTGATTACGTGGGACGGAAAAGTAGTGCCTTGCTGTTTTGATAAAGATGCCCATTATGTGTTGGGCGATCTTACTAAAAATTCGTTTGAAGAAATATGGCATGGTGCATCGTACCAACAGTTCCGGTCGACCTTGTTAAAATCAAGAAGTGAAATTGAAATGTGCCGCAACTGCACTGAAGGCACCAAAGTATGGGCTTGATTATTCTTTAGCTTCGGATAATCCGCACTTGCCGCAGCCGGAAGCACACTGCTGCTTCGACTGAAACGAGCGATAGACCATTCTGCCCAAATAGAAGGCAGCCCCTGCAAATAAAATTCCGATCAGAATGATTTGAAGCATGTCGTAAAGATAGCGACTCGCGCAGTTGGATTGCAAGTGGAACCGTCCGCAATCGGACGAAAGCGAGCATTTTTGAACGAGAACGGATACGAAAGGCTATTAAAATACCCTGAAACGGTTGATTTACTATTTGGCATTGATGTTGGATAAGTATGCGGCAAAAGAAAGCATCATGTTTAAAAATTACTTTGTCATTGCCTTTCGCAGCATTTTGCGCAACAAGTCATACGCAGCCATCAACATTGCCGGCTTGGCGTTGGGCATCACTACATGTTTAATTATCTTTTTGATTATCAGTCGTGAGGTAAGTTATGATAAGCAATTTTCAAATGCGGCATCTACCTATCGGGTGATTCGCCATTCTACCGATGCTTCGGGACTTTCTAAAAGCAGCGTTACTCCTTATCCGGCAGGGCAGGCTTTTAAAAGTGATTTTCCAGAAATAGTTTCTACTCAATTTCATTTTCAATATCGGTCGCTTCTCACGATGGAAGACGAGAAGATGAATGTAGAAAACATAGTGTTTGCCGATACTTCGTTTTTTGATGTTTTTGATTTCGAAGTCTTATCAGGCAATCCCAAAAAAGATTTAGCGCAACCGGGCAAAGTATTTTTGACAGAAGAGTTTGCGAGCAAGCTGTTGAAAAAAGATGCGAAGCATTTCAAGCTGGATAATTTGTTGGATATGGAAATCGCAGGTATCATTCGCACACCTTCCGCACCATCGCACATCAAATTCAATATGATCGCATCGCGTTCTACGCTCACACCTGAAATGGGCAAACAATTTCTTGGCTTCTCGATGGATCAGTGGGGATTAAATTCAGCCGGGTTTACATACGTAGTGCTTCCTTCTACGATCACCAAGGAATCAATGGAATCGAAATTTCCGGCCTTCGTAAAAAAATATCATGAAGCCGAAGATGCCGAGCGGCAAGTGTATTTATTGCAACCTCTTTCAGATATTCATTTCAACACCGATTTGAGTGAAAATCCGGGAACGACTTCTACCTCTTCTTCAATTTTATTTGTGTTGGGTTGCATTGGGTTATTCATTTTAGTGATTGCCTGCGTCAACTTCATCAATTTGGCGACTGCCTTGTCTATCCATCGCTCGCGCGAAGTAGGCGTCCGCAAAACTCTTGGCGCACAACAAGGTCAGCTGGCATTGCAATACTTAGGTGAAGCATTTTTACTAACCATAATAGCCGGATTGCTTTCAGTGGTAGCGGCCGAGTGGCTCGCACCAGTGATCGGAAATTTCTTAGAGAAAGATATTGCGCTGAATCTCTTCAAAAGCCCGACGGCACTTCTCTTTTTAGTTAGCATCATGGTATTCACGGCTTTATTCTCCGGTTCTTATCCAGCATTGATATTATCCAAGTTCAATCCTGTAAAGGCATTGAAAAGCAAAATGTCGCAACAGACGCATGGCTCGGTGCCGGTGCGCAAAATTTTAGTAGTGTTGCAATTTTTCATTGCTCAAGTGCTGATCATTTGTACCTTGGTGGTTTCCAGTCAGCTTTCGTACTTCCGCGAAAAACCATTAGGCTTCAATAAATCTGCTGTCGTGAACGTAAAGTTGCCTTCAAACGAAGTGGAGAAACTCGAAGCATTGCGTAATAAGTTAATGGCGAGTGGCGATGTGAAAGATGTGACGTTTGCCTTAGGTGCTCCCATGTCAGATATGAATTTTGGAACCGGCATGTATTTGACCGAAAAAGGCAATGCACAACGATACAGCGTTGACATTAAGCCGGTAGATGCGCACTACAAAGATGTGTACGGCATGGAGTTGATTGAGGGAAGGTGGTTTACAGAATCAGATATAAAAATTGGAAATGCAGGCAGAGAGAATAGCAAATGGGTGTATGTGATTAACGAAACGGCGGTGAAGACACTGGGCTTCGCATCTGCAAAAGATGCCATCGGTCAAAGTGTGACCATTGGGTTTAATGATACACCCGGTCCCGTCATTGGCGTGATAAAAGATTTTCATGTGGCTTCGCTACAACAGGAAATCAGACCAGCTCTGATGATGCCATACAATATGGCGTACGACGCCGGAATAAAAATTGAAACAGCGAATCCTTCAGCAACAGTCAAGAAAATTGAAGAAGCGTGGACTGCACAATACCCCGAGTATCTTTTTGAATACACTTTTTTAGATCAGTTCATCGATCGTCAATACCGCGAGGAAGAGCGTATGTTTGGTATGTTTGAAATTTTTGCCGGCATTGCCATTTTTATAGGCTGCCTTGGATTGTACGGTCTCGCTTCGTTTATGGCTCAGCAGAAAACCAAAGAGATTGCGATCCGCAAGAGTTTAGGTGCTACTATCGGACATATTGTTGGTATGTTTTCCAAAGAATTTATTGTACTCATCATTATTGCTTTTGTGTTGGCAGTGCCTATTTCTTGGTTTGCTATGAATAAGTGGTTGCAAGGCTTTGCCTTCCGTGTAGAAATGAGTTGGATCGTTTTTGCCGTGGGTATTGTGAGCACACTCATCATTACTATTCTTACCGTAGGCTATCGCTCGCTGCGAGCAGCGGCTGCGAACCCGGTTGATTCATTGAAGAACGAATAAAACTTTTTAAAATCATCTGACATCCTTACTCAAATCTCATCGCTATGCTGAAAAACTATTTTACTACCGCTATTCGTAATTTGTGGCGCTCGAAGGGAAGCACGTTGATTAACATTTCGGGGCTTACGTTGGGAGTTACCACCAGTTTGATTTTGTTTTTGCTGGTGCGCTATCAATTGAGTTTTGATAATTTTCATTCGAAGTGTGATCGTATTTATCGAGTAGTATCCAGTTCAGAAGGCAATCAGGGAAAAGATTTTCAAGCAGGTGTTCCGCCTGTGTTGCCGGAGGCGTTTCGAAATGATTTTCCGGAGGCAGAAGAAGTTATCTTCACTTCCTATCGTGGCAATGGTGCATTGATTACTATTCCACAAAAGAATGGCGAACTCAAAAAGTTTGAAGAAGGAAGAGGAGTCGTTTATACACCTCCCGGCTACTTTAATTTATTTGATCGCAAAGTATTGATAGGCGATGCGAAAAAAGGATTGGATGAACCGAATGAAGCGGTGATATCAAAAACTTCTGCAATAAAGTATTTTGGAAAGGAAGATGCCATTGGTGAAGTCTTCAATTTCGATAGCCGTCAGTTTAAAGTAACGGCCATTGTAGAGGACTTACTAACGAACACGGACTTTCCTTTCGATGTTCTTTTGTCGTATGCAACCATCAAGAAAGAAAAAGATGAAGTAGGGTGGAATGGCATTTGGAGCGACGAGCATTGTTACTTTCTGTTGAAGAGCGATGCAAAGATTGAAGAACTTGAAAGACGCCTTCCTGATTTCGCAAAAAAGTACCACGGAGAAAATCCAGATAAGGTGGCGTATGAATTACAGCCGTTATCTGAAATTCATTATGATGATCGATTTGGCAATTACAATTATAACACCACCACCCGCCCCATGTTGATGGCGTTGGCCGTCATTGGTATTTTTTTAGTAATCACAGCGTGCATCAACTTCATCAATTTGGTAACAGCTGAATCGATTAAGCGCTCGAAAGAAGTGGGCATTCGCAAAACGCTGGGTAGCTCGCGTGGACAGTTGGTCATGCAATTTTTAGGCGAGTCAAGCCTGGTTACACTATTGGCTGTAGTGCTGGCTCTTGGGTTTGCACAGATAGCACTTACTTTTTTAAATCCCTTTTTGTCGCTGAACCTCTCCATCAATTTGTTGAGCGATAGAGGCCTGTGGATTTTTCTCATTAGCATTACCGCTGCTGTTGGTATCTTATCTGGCTTGTATCCATCACTCATTGTATCAAAACTCAACCCGATATTTGCCATTAAGAATCAGGCCAACAATCGCAGTTCTTCCAGTTTTATGTTGCGAAGAGGTTTAGTGATTTTGCAGTTCTCCATCTCACAACTTTTTATCATTGGTACTATTATTCTGATTAACCAAATGGATTATTTCAGAAGTAAAGATTTGGGCTTTAAGAAAGATGCCATCATCATTATGCCCATACCTGAAAACGAAGGGTGGGGATTTAAAGACGGATCCAGCAAAATGAAAACGCTGCGTGAAGAGGTGACTCGTATGAAGGGCATTGAGGGTGTAAGTTTAAACAGTGCACCACCATCTTCCGGCAGTGTGCAGTCAACGGATTTTAATCTAGAAGGAAGTGATCAACGCTACGGCACGCAAGTAAAACAAGTAGATGGCAACTATGCTGAGTTGTTTGGATTGCAATTTGTCGCTGGAACAAATATACCAGATTTGGATACTGCTCGAGGATTTGTAGTGAACGAAAAACTTGCCAATATGGTGGGTTTTGATAATCCGCACGACATCATCGGAAAAAATATAATCATGTGGAAAAAGGCAATTCCGATTGTTGGTGTAGTAAAGAATTTTCATACCATGTCGTTGCATGAACCTATTGAGGCAACTATTCTCTACAACCGAATTCAGCGCTACCGATCCATGGCGATCAAAGTGAATCCGCTGAATGTGCAGGAGACTATCAAAGAAGTGCAGCAAAAGTGGGAGGCAACGTATCCGGAAGCTGTTTTCTCGTATCAGTTTTTAGAAGAAGATATCCGTTCGTTTTATGATCAAGAAGCGAAGATGTCTACCCTGCTAACCATTTTTACATCCATTGCTATTTTTATCGGATGCCTTGGTTTGTTTGGCTTAGCTGCCTTTATGGCGAATCAAAAGACAAAAGAGATTGGCGTTCGCAAAGTATTGGGTGCATCTGTGGAAAGTATTTTGTTTCTTTTCTCCAAAGAGTATTTGATTTTGATTGTAATTGGTTTCGCGGTGGCTACACCTTTTGCCTGGTATTTTTCGAATGTATGGTTACAAGATTTTGAGTATCGCATTACTGTAGGTCCTGCTTATTTTGTGAGTGGCTTGCTGATCACGTTTATCATCGCGTTTGTAACGGTGGGCTATCGTTCACTCAAGGCGGCTACCGTTAACCCGGTCGATTCGTTGCGGTCGGAGTAGCACAAGAGCGATTAGTCAAAATTCTTTTTGTTGTAATTCGTGATTTTTCCGTCCGCGAGTTCAATGGTGCGATCGCTCGCCTTTGCAAAATCGTTGTCGTGCGTTACCGCTATAATCGTTTGGCCATAGTCATGGGCAATCTGTTTGAAGATGTCAAACACAATTTGTGTGTTTTTGCTGTCCAGGTTTCCGGTGGGCTCATCGCACATAATGATTTGTGGGTTGTTGATCAGTGAGCGAGCAATAGAAACACGCTGTTGCTGTCCACCACTTAGTTTTGAAGTAGGCTTGAGCGCTTGATCCTTTAAGCCGAGCATTTCCAATTTTTGATACGCTTGTTCTTCTACTTCCTGATAAGAGTATTTTCCCAGCTTTAAGGCTGGAAGCATTACGTTTTTGAGACACGTAAACTCAGGAAGCAGATAATGAAACTGAAAGATAAAGCCGATACTTTTATTTCGTAAAGCAGCCAAGTCATCAGTTTTCTTGCCGGTAACTTTTTCGTTTTCGATGTATAGCTCACCTTCGTAGGTGGTGTCCATCGTGCTCAAGCAATACAGCAGCGTAGATTTGCCGCTGCCACTTTTCCCGACTAATGTTAAGAACTCACCTTTGTATGCTTCGAAGCTGATGTTATCCAACACTTTGAATTTAACGGGTTCATAAAAATACTTGCCAATTCCTTTGGTGCTAAGCACTACGTTTCTATTTTCCATCATGATGTTTTTACTTTCTAAAAATTTCTACAGGGTCTACTTTGGATGCTTTGCGTGCAGGTATATAGCCCGCTCCAAAGGTGGCTATCATTCCCAGAATGAAGCTGGAGGCGAAGATGCTTTGGTTAAAGTAAATGGGGAAATAACCTACGGGTGGCCCCATCCAAATCTTACTCATAATGGCGATCAACACACCGCCTACTGCCAGGCCTACTAAGCAACCTAAAAGCCCCATGACTAATGCTTCGGTAACAAATATTTTAATGACATCACTTCCTGAAAAACCGGTCGCTTTTAAGATGGCAATGTCATTGATCTTTTGCATCACTGTCATGTTCAAAATGTTATAAATGCCAAACGCGGCTATCACCAGAATCGATAGTGAGATCGCACCCATCATCGTGTTGCGCACTAAATCACCCGACAAAACATCTGCGTTGGTTATTTGCCAGGGTTCTACTTTGTATTCGGTAAGTTGTTGCAAAGCATTCGCGTAGTCGGGAGAACGATCGGCATTGATGGTATTGGCATAAATGGTGGTAACATACGAAGGGCCTTCTTTCGCAAATTGTTGTGCGGTACTGATATTGATATATGATTTTGATTGATCCGACACGGCACTGCCCGTACTAAAAATACCTTTTATCTTTAATGTTTTAGTAATCCCCAGCGAAGAAGATACCACAATGTTATCATCGAGGCGTACATTCATTTTCTCTGCGATTCCTTTGCCGATGACGATAGCTCCCAGATTGCCATTCAAATCTTTCAGACTACCGGCCACCATGTAGCTGCTGATGTTAAACATGGCATCTGCTTCCAATACATTGACTCCATTCGCCACTCCCTTCAGTTGCGATTTGCCATTGTTATAAAACACATCCACATTTACCTGTGCAATGCTGTGCGTCAAATAGGGTTCTTTTTTGATCTTATCAAGAATACCTTGTGGATTGATTAATGTTTTTGATAGTGTGGTGATTTGTGGATTCACAATGGCCACTAGCTCGTTTTTATTTCCTGCTTCTATAAATGGTTGGCTGAATTCATCCTCCTTGTAAATTTTGATGTGTGCAGAGTTTTTAAAAATCTCTCCACGCGAATAGATGCTAAAACCATTGGACAAGGAATTCATAAAAAGATAAACTGCCACACCAAGTGTAACGCCTAAGCAGGCAACCAAGGTTTGTTTTCTGCGTGTCAGAATATGCGTTAAAGCAATATCGATATTTACACTTTTCTTTCTCATCGGAAGTAATGTTTAGTGTTGCATGCTGGCGCCTACCTCAGATTGCTCCATTTTGTTGCCCGATACGTTCTCGGTGATCAATACGGTATTGTCGTTAATTCCACTCACCACCTGAACCCAGAACGTACTTACAAAATGGGTGACCACCTTAGTCGGTTCTTTTTCTCCTTTGATTTGAACCGTTCCATCAAAATTCAGATAGTTGCGAGGTATTAGAAGTGCGTTTTTTTGGTACCCGACAATAATGTTGGATTGCATTTGTGTGCCTGCTATCTTAAAATCCAATGAGTCGATAAAGATTAGCTTACAATAAAATGATTGAGTAGCTTCATCAAACGCAGGAAATATTTCCTCTACTTTTGCCTTGTATACTTTCTCTTTATTCGTGTTTAGTTGAATCAATGATTCTTGTCCGATTTTAATCTTACTAATATTGCTTTCGTCTACGTTTACTTTCGCATACAAATAGTCGGCATCACCAATCACGGCAATCACATCGCCTTTGCGAACAAAATCTCCTTTTTGTTTTCTCTTCTCATACACTTTTCCGCTGACAATCGCTCGTATTTCATTATTACCGTACGTTAATCGATTTACTTCATTAAGTGCCTTGTTGTTGATCACAGATTGTTCTGCCTGTTGCTTTTGCAGTTTGTAAGTCTCTTTAGCATTTTCGTAGTTCGACAACGAGGTTTTGTATTTTAATTCCACATTTTCAAAGTCTACCACAGAGATACTTTTTGACGCCAGTAATTTTTGGTAACGATTCAGTTGTAGCGAATCTTGCAACATACTTTGCTTGGCGAGTATAACTGAGTTTTTAGCTTGCGCTAAAGCGGGGGCATTCGATGATAAATTGCTCTTAGCAATGTTGTAGAGTTGCGTGCTGCTTTCAGAGTTGAATCGGCTTTCTTTGTTGTCAACAATGGCGAGCACATCACCCACGTTCACCAAATCACCTTCCTTAAAATTTACGGCTGCCAAATAACCTTCTGCCTTGGCGGTCAGGTTGTAGGTGCCGTTTGCTTCTAGCACACCAGAGGCGAATACGGTTTCAGTAACATCTTTGCGTATGGGTTTTGTTTCTTCGCTTTTTTTGCTGCACGAACTCAGTACTGTAAGTGCAGCTAGAATAACAGAAATTAATTTAGATTTCATATTGGTTTATTTTATGGTGTTGTTAATTTCAATTTTGGCATCCGTCAACAGAAGATTAATTGCCGATGTAATTAAACTGTAATGACTGTTGACCATGGCATTAAAGCTATTCAGCGTTAGATCGGTAGCCAGCACTCCCTGCGCAAATAGATTTCTATTTTTGAAATAGCTTTCCTTTTTTAAAGAATAAATTTCTTTATCGTTTACAAACTGCGACCAACTTTTGGAATATTCTGTACGTAACTGGCGATGGTCTAATTCTGCTTTGATGCGGGCATGCTCGGTGTTCTTTTGCGCGAGTAGGTGATTGTATTTGGCTTCATTGATGGAAGTAATTGAGCTGGCAGAAAAGGGCATAGGCATCGTAATTCTAAAACCAATGTAGGTGCTCGAATACCAATCCCATTTACTATCAAAAAGTGCTGCGCTTGTGTTGTATTGTGTCCTTGAATCAGAGGCGAAAAACGATAGAGTAGGGTGCAGCGATGATTTGTTTTTCTTAAGATTTGATAGGGCCACTTTTTCTTTTGCAATGCTGTTGACAAGATGTAAATCATTGTAGGAAACCTCTTTTGTACTTGAATTAGAGATTTCCGTAGAAACGAGATGTAGAATAATGATTGAATCTTGATCCGGAATGTCTGCGAATGCTTTTAGCGTAATGTATTGTTGTTGAATGATGAAAGAAATCTGATGTACGTTTTCTTTACTGGTCAAATGACTCACGCGCGTGTCATTCAAATCTTGTTTCTTTAGAAGCCCCTGTTCAAATTTGTTTTCAGCTATGCGTAATAGCGTATCGCTGATCAAAAGGTTTTCTTTGGCCGATTGGAGTTGCTCCTGTAATTGAACAATATTAAAGTAAGTGCTCGCAATATTTTCATAAAGCGTTTTGCGCGTCAGTTTGTTATCTAAAGCGGTCGCTTCCAGATTTTGTTTCGAAGCTTTTAAATTATGCCAACCCTGCAGATTGAAGAGTTTTATTTCTCCATACTGATTTAGGTTGCTGTTGTATTGCACACCAAGGCGCTGCGCTTTGAACTCGCCAGCCGGTGCATTAGGGTCGTTGAAGTTGGAAGGAAACAATGTGACAGGCAATGTCAGATTGTTGGTATAACTGAACGAGATGTTACCTGTAGGATCTGGAATGCTTGCTATCGCAGCAATCTTCGCTTTTTTGGCTTGCTCCATTTTGATTTCACCCGATTGTAAGGAAGTGCTTTTGGCGGCGGCGTATTTCAAAAATGAATCAAAATCGGTGAACACTTGTTGCGCGTGAGCATTAATCAGTACTAGACTGAATAGTAGACTTAACACTAGTTTCATTTCTATGCTATTTAGTTTTCTGATTATTTGATTCGAACTAAGACCAGTGTCTTAGTTAGGATGGCCTTTTTAGCAACAATTTTTAATTTATCGGTGGTTACAAAAGACACAGTTGCTTTTAGCTCAAGATTTGCATCGGGAGGCGACATGATGCCCTTGAATGTCTGGGTACTTTCATCGTACTGCAGCTTCTTTACAAGCACTTGCCCGTTAGCCACATCCTTCTTTTTTGAATGGATGACTTTCGCATAATAGAGACCGTCTTTGTCAAGATAGAACTCCATCTGGCGATCTGGATCTTTTTCATCCTTCCACTGACCTACAATGGTAGCTGCTGTTTGCGCCCGAACCGCCAGAAGGCTTAGTAGCAAAGCAGTTGTTAGAATAACTCGTTTTAAATTTTGTGTCATAACTTTGTTTGGCTTACGACACAAAAATTCCATAAAGCTGCTAACTATGGAATAAGTTTATGGGTGAAATGGACGGAATGGGGCGTGAAATGGACGGACTTTTATCCGAAAGAAATGGCTAGTGGTTTTTCAGCCACTCTAAAAACTCAGTGACTTTGAGTTTTCCTACCAGAATAGGTTCTTTAAATGGAATGATTAGGTTAACGGTAATCTTTCGATTGAAGGAATTGGCAGCATCTTTGATCGCTTTGCGATTGATGAGAAATTGCCGGTTAGCGCGGAAGAATTGAGGACTAAAACTCGCTTCTAGTGATTCCATCTTTTCATCAACCAATAATTTCTTTTGATCAAAAGTGTAGGCATAGACATTATCATTTTCAACAAAGAACAGTGCCACCTGTTTTTCTTGAATAGGGATAATTTTATCCGCCTGATAGACTAATACCGATTGATTTTTAGATGGAAGGTTTTTGCCCAACAATTTCAATAACTCCTGAAAGTCTGGAGAAGGACTACTAAAAGTTGATTTCAATTTTTGATATTTCTCCAGTGCCTTTGCGACACTTGCTTTACTAAATGGTTTTAACAGATAGTCGATGCTGGCTGTTTTAAATGCCTCCAGCGCATATTCGTTGAAGGCAGTACAAAATACAATGGGCGGCTGATGGTCAATCGTTTGATATATTTTAAAACTCAAACCATCACCCAATTCGATGTCAGAGAAAATCAAATCCGGCTTCGGATTGGTTTGAAAAAAGATAATAGCCTCCTCAACGGAATAAAGGATTTTAACAATTTCTGCATTTAGCTCAATAGAAAGGATTGTCTGCGCCAGATCTTTCGCTATTAACTTTTCGTCCTCAACGATGACAATCTTCATACCGTCAGCAATGTAATGGTTACAGAAAACGACTGTTCACGATCTTCAATTTTTATAGCCTTTCCCGTAATCAATTGGTGTCGTTGATTTAAGTTGGTTAAACCCATTCCGCTACGCTCAGTTACTTTCAGAGAAGCCTTGTTATTTTCTACCGTTAGTTTATGATCGGCATACAAAATGCGAATATGAAGCGGATTCTTCTCTGTAAAGTAGTTGTGCTTAAAGGCATTTTCAACTAAGGTTTGAATGGCAAAGACAGGGACTTGCATGGTAAGCGCAGTTTGAGGCACTTCCAGCGTAAAAGTAAAGTTATTTTCAAATCGTACTTTTTGCAGTTCAATGTAACCTGTGGTGAAAGATAATTCCTCTTGTAACGTCACCAGTGTTTGCGCAGATGCTTTCACGGAATAACGCAGAAAGTCAGATAGTTTTATGGAATAATCTTCGGCAGCTTCCGGCTTTTCTTTTATCAGCGATTTAAGAACACTTAACGCATTGAATAAAAAATGAGGATGTAATTGTCGAAGTAATAATTGCTTTTGTGCTTCGCTATTTTGAAATTTTAATTCGCGATTTTCAATTTCAGCCATATTTTTTTTGTAAGCATTCTCTACCGAATTACACAATAGAATAATGACTGCGTTGAAACTGATCGAGATTAGAACGGGGTAACTCAGGTATTTTTCTGCGAGGTCGGGCCGAATGGTGACTAAATCACTCACAAAAAACAAAGCAATCTGAAATAGTAGTTGAAGAAAGTAGCTGAGTAAATAGCGTTTCCATTTTACCAATTGCTGAAGCCGTAGCGTAATGAAGATATTGATTGCCCACACAATCGATATATTCATTAGCATCCCGATGATGATGGTCGGAAATTCGGGACGCGGTTCTATTTCAAAAATAAGTACCGGTGATAGGGCATAGATTGCCAGAATCGGTGTTGAGAGTAGTGCGTATCGAAGTAGACTTTTTTTCATGGATGACTTCGTTTCATTCTCATTACAGAGAGATCACCACTTCTCCTGAATTACTTTTAGCATTTCGGCATGCACCGCACCGGCCGCGCATAGTTCACCACCAAATAAATAATTATCACCACCCGAAAAATCAGTGACTTTACCTCCTGCTTGTTGTAAAATGAAGGCACCGCCTGCCACATCCCACGGTTTTAAATTGTATTCAAAAAAACCTTCCATGCGCCCACATGCCACATACGCTAAGTCGATGGCAGCACTACCCAACCTGCGAATGCCATGTGTTTGTTCGAGAAAAGTTTTGATGATCTCCAGATAGTTCTCTTTTTTTTCTGTGTGATAATAGGGAAAGCCGGTGGCCAGCAAACTTTCGTTTAATGTACGGATTGATGAAACACGAATGATCTGATCGTTGCAATATGCCGGGCCCCCTTCAATGGCGTGAAAGCATTCCTGATGACTTACTTCATATACAATTCCTAAAATAGTTTTGTCATGGCGGGTAAGCCCAATGCTGATAGCAAAAATGGGAAGTCCATGTAAAAAATTCGTAGTACCATCGAGTGGATCGATGATCCATTTGTATTCATTGCTTCCTTCTGAGTCGGTTCCTTCTTCGCCTAAAAAACCGGAACCAGGCAGCAAAGCACTTAGCTCGCGTACCAATTTCGTTTCGGCTTCTTTATCTACATACGAAACCAAATTGCTGAAGCTTCCTTTCTGTTCAATCTTACTGCGGTCAAAGTTTTTCGCTTCCGTACGCATAAAGATTCCAACCTCTTGGCAGAGGCTAATCACTTTTTTCTCAAGTTCAGCAAGATTCATTTTTTGGCAGTTTTATTTTTTACAATGGCAAGTAAAATAATAACGACAGATATCCACGCGGAAGTACGTGAGAGCAGCTCCCCTTGTTTCGAATAACTGGCGATCATTGATTTTCCGGTTTGGTAAAATCCAATCATTTCGGTTCGAGCAATCGGTGCAGCTTCTATAAAATACGAGGCAATAGCGGGTGCCAACAGGGTAATCAGCGTGCAAGCCAACCCTACTTTATTCAACGCGCCTTTGAAAAGCGTCATGTATAAAAATAAATTGGTTAGCAAAATCCACAGCGTTCCTCCCAGATAACCGGTGTAGCTCGTCCAGTGCAGCCATTCTTTTTTTAGCATCACCACATCGGCCAGAAAAATGCTTTCACTTCGCCAAGGTAATTTCAACAACAGATACTCCGTAGCTAACCAGAAAAATACAATCGTAAACTTTCCGAGCCGATTGCCCAGTTGCTGAAAACAAAAAGTGTACACCACGAATGACAGCGTGAAAACTATGGCGAGAACGATAGCACCAATCAGATGTGAAAAGTTGAAAGCAAATGCCGCTATAAAACAGCTGACCAAACTCAACAAGATAAATTCAGTGTTGATCCAAAAGTCATCATTCTGTCTTGCCTGATCGGCAATGGCAAACAGGGGTGCAAAGGCGAAGAAGATCGGTAGAGGAAAAGGTTTCATCAGCCAACCGGCCGCAAACAGGGCGGCACTGATTAAAAACAAAGCCCACTGAGGCAGCGATGAATTACTCTCTTTTGCCATCGATCACTAAAACAATTTCTCCTTTTACTTCTTTGCATGTAAAATGTGCCAGCACCTGTGCGAGTGTGTCGGTTACAGTTTCTTCATAAAGTTTGGTTAACTCGCGTGAAACAGAAACGCGTCTATCTGCTCCAAAAAACTCTACCATCTGTTCCAGTGTTTTTACCAACCGATGAGGCGACTCGTACACAATGATGGTTCGGTCTTCTTCAGCCAGTCGCTTCAGTGTAGTTTGTTTTCCTTTTTTATGAGGCAAAAATCCTTCGAACACAAATCGGTCGGTTGGAAATCCGGACTTGACAAGCGCCGGAATCAAAGCCGTGGCACCCGGCAGGCTGTCCACCATTAATCCCGATTGAATACATTCGCGCACCAGTAGAAAACCGGGATCAGAAATTCCCGGTGTGCCGGCATCTGAAATCAGCGCCATGGTTTCGCCATCCATCATGCGTTTGATTAATCCGGAGAGTGCCTTGTGCTCGTTGAAAATATGAAAACTCTGCAACGGTTTTGAAATGCCGTAGTGCTTGAGCAGCGTGCCCGAGGTGCGTGTGTCTTCCGCTAAAATGGTGTCAACGGATTTTAGTACTTCCAACCCGCGTATAGTCATGTCCCCCAGATTGCCGATGGGTGTAGGTACTAGGAAAAGTGAAATTTTTGACACGAGTGATGCGGACGGGTTACAAAGTTAAGAGGGTGAAGTACCCTTGAGAAGCTGATCAATTTGTTTAGCAAGTGCATAATCTTTTTCCGTTACCTTATTGCCCGCATCGTGGGTAGTAAATTCAATCGTCACCTGATTGTAGGTGTTGCTCCACGTGGGGTGATGGTCGTGCTTCTCTACCAGCAGTGCAACCTGCGTCATAAAACCGAATGCTTCAACAAAATCGGAGAACACAAAAGTGCGCGTCAGTTGATTATTTTCATGTACCCACATAGCTTTAGTATTTGTTTTTTCTAAGGTATAAAAAAAACGGCATACCCGCTGATTTCATTATAACGCGATGATGCCTTCGACGGTGGCAGCTGCTTCATACACCGAAATCACGGCCTGACTAGATGGCATCATCATTTGCAATGTGATGCTACTATAATTTCCGTTTTTGGAAGCGCGTAGTGTGGCGGTATGTTGTGGAAACAGGGAAGTCACTTCTTGCTCTTTGCCTTTAGGCACTACAAACTTGAAAGTATAGAGTGCAGGCCATGCATAGTGTTGGTCGAGTTTCTCGCGCAGCGATTCAGTCCACTCAGGTTTCATGCAATAAATGGGTTTATAAAAAAAATCGGCTTCCCCTTTCGGGAAAGCCGATTGTATTGGTGGCTAAAAAATTAAAAGAATTTATAGCGTTTATCTTCAATCTTAGAGGCGTCCTTAATGGCTTGCGCAATTCCAAAGCTGGATTTGTTGTTTAGGCCTTGCAGCAATTGATTCTTAAAAATTGTATAATCACCTACTGCCGGGGCGATAGTCTTGGTGGTAGTCTCCACAATCAACACGCCATTCTCACCGGCAAATGGTTTTGAGCGCTTGCCATTTTCTAATGAGAAGGCAACACCCACGGCTTTTGCATCTAGTCCTACGGAAGGAAGCGTGTTAGAATTTAACTTCAAATCACTTGAAGTATGCACCGAAGCATCGCTGCCATAGGCGGTGGCAATTTCATCCAGCGTTCCTTTTTGAGCGGCTAATTTTTCAATAATTTTTTCGCCTTTCAATTGGTTTTTAACTAAAGGCATGATTTGCTCTTTTACCTTGTCGAAGCCTTTGTAACCATCTTCTGTTTCGGCAGTCATTACCGCTACTACATAGGAGTTATCAAGATCAAATACGTCCGATACTTTTCCTACTTTACCTTCGCGGTATAGCCACGTAACCATTTGGCGTGCTTCGCCCAAGGTTCCGATTCTGCGCTCGGCAGTTCCCAGATCGTTCGCTTCCAATACATTCAAAGATTCTTTTTTAGCCTGTTCTTTGAATTCTTCTACATCCGATGCCGCAGCAGCAAAATTTTGTGCTTTTAGGTAAGCGGCATTTTGTGTTTCATCGCTAGGGGAAATGGTTAACTCAATGGTAGCAATGGTGTAGTTGGTGTTATCTTTTGTAGCCGTTACATCAATAAGGTGATAGCCAAATTGAGTTTCTACCACATCGTTCAATAAGCCGGTTTTCTTTGCATCAAAAACTGCATTTTGAAATGGCTTCACCATTTGGCCGCTGGTAAACCAACCCAAATCTCCGCCTTGAGTGCGCGAGTTATCAGTGCCGTGTTCGAGGGCTTTTGAGGCAAAACTTGCTCCGCTTTTAATTTCATTTAAAATTTTACGCGCTTTTTCTTTAGCTGCTTTTTTGGCTTCCGGAGTTTCGTTATCCCACTTGATCAGGATGTGGCTTGCCTTGGCTGCATAGGTCGTATCGGAACCTATTTTTACCACTTTCACAATTTTATAATTTCCACCATCCAGGAATGGGCCATTCACACTGCCTACCTGAAGTGTTTCTTTATTTTGACTTAACGATGCAGGCAGAGTTGCAATGGTGTATTTAGCGAACGCATTGCTACCCTGCGATTGCGCCACTGCATACGAAGAGTCATCGGCCACTGTTTTGAAATCGGCGGCAATCTTTTCAGCTTCTTCACGAAGTTTGGCAGAGTCGCTGGCAGAAGCAACTACCGGAAACTCCACATAGCTGAGACTGCGGGTTTGTTTTGCCTTGTACTTTTCTTTGTTCTTGTTGAAATAATCGCGCAGTTGGCTATCGGTAGGTGTTACGGCTGAGTCGCTGATGGCGAAAAAAGGAACATACAAGTATTTTACTTCGGCCACATCATTTTGTGCGTGGTAGTCGCGCTCAGATTCTGCTTCCGTTACGTAATTCGATTTGATCAATAAATTTTCATATTTGATTCGCTCGCGACCCAAAGCCAATTCTTTTTGGAAAAGCGTCCAGCGGTATTTGCCTTCGTTGTATTGATTCAGCATTTGTGGATTTCCAGTAGGAGCTGGCACATTGAAGTTGTTGATGTAGTCTACTACTTTTTTGCGATCGAAATTTCCGGTTGAGTCGGTGAATGCCTGCTTCACGTTTTCATCTACATTCTTGCCTTGCACCATGTCCCACACTTCGTCGGTGGTTACTTTAATGCCGGTTTTTTCGAACTGAGGTTTGATGGCATATTCAACCACCAAAAGCTCCCAGGCTTGCTGTTGCAGAGTAGGTTTTTCACGCTCTCCGGGCTGGCGACCGAAGCTCATGATGTAGTTGTTTTCGCGTTCCTGTACGAAGCTTTGATATTGTTCGCGCGAAATTGATTTTCCGGCGATTTCGCCGATTTCATCGTCCGAACCTCCTAAGATGGAGCGAGGGCCACTTCCAAACAAATCATTCAAAATGAAGGAGAGGATTGCAATCGCAACAAAGCCAACTACCCATTTGGTCATTTTTTCCCTCAAAGTACCTATCAATGCCATACGTAAAATTTATTAAGTGTTAATGATCTGTAAGGCCGACCCTCGCCATTTTAAAGAACGGCAAATTTAGTCCGTTATCTTTATTCAGCAAAGGTGCAATCGTAAATAAATAGACTGATTTTCAGCTGATTATAAACATCCGGAAGGCAAATGTCTACGTCTTTTAGTTTAGCCCTATTCTACACCTCATCTCCCATGGTAGCTATTAGAGAGAGGAGATGGAGTTAGACTTAACGAAATGGAGGCAAATGATTTTAATCGGCCAGTTCGCTGGCATCTACAACTACCTTCACCGTGTCGATGCGTTTATTTTCCGCCTTTTGAATGGTAAAGGTGTATGGCGGAATGGAGATGGAGTCTCCTTGTTGTGGAAAGTCTTCGGTGTAGGCCAAAATTAACCCACCCAGTGTTTCATATTCACCCAGTGGCAGCTGCCATTTAAAATGATCGTTCAGGTAGTCTACTTCCAAGCGGGCGCTTACCAGATAGGTGTTTTGATCAATTTTTTGTTCGGTTAGGTTATCGCTGTCATGTTCATCTTCGATGTCACCAAAAATCTCTTCGATTACATCTTCCATAGTAACGATACCCGAAGTGCCTCCGAACTCATCTACCACCACAGCCATGCTTTTGCGGTCTTTGATCAACTGCACCATCAGATCGTTAGCCAGCATGGTTTCTTGCGCTATGCTGATGGGGGTTAGTATCTCTTCAATGCGGGTTGGCTTTTTGAACAGCGCCGCCGAGTGGCAATAGCCAATGGCATTGTCGATGGTTTCTTTGTAGATCAGAATTTTCGAGTGCCCGCTTTGCACAAATACCTCTTTGAGTTTTTCAATTCCTTCTTCCACATCGATGGAGGTAATTTCGGTGCGCGGAATCATGCAGTCACGAATTTTAACCGTCTTAAATTCGAGGGCATTGTGGAAAATCTTTTTGTCAAGTTCAATGTCTTCGTCCTCATGCCTTACTTTGAGCATGTTTTTCAGGTAGTGATTCAGGTCGGTTAATCCGAAAGCCGGTTTCTCTTCGGAATATTCAATTCGCAGTACATGAATAATCACCAGTTTGGAAAGATAAACAATGGAAAAAGTGAGCGGCGCCAAAATGACGTAGATAACCCGAAAAGGGATGGCCAATGCAGCAAGCATGGCGTTGGGGTTAATCAGAAAGAGACTTTTCGGTAGAAATTCTGCCGTGAAGAGAATCAACAGAGTAGAAATGAGCGTTTGAAAAATCAGCACAAACACTTCGTCATTAAGGCTGTCGGGTAAATTGGCGGCCAGCCACGGCTCGATCAGTTGAGCCATGTAAATACCAAACAATACCAGCGCTAGCGTATTTCCAATGAGGGTAGTTCCGATAAACCATGATTGTCTTTTGATAAAATAAGACATGATTTTGCCCCACAATATTCCTTTTTTGCCCTGCAGTTCAATCTGCAATTTGTTGGCCGAAAGAAACGCTATCTCTATTCCCGAGAAGAAAAAGGAAAAAACCAATGTAATGGCAATCATGACGTAAGGCCCCAGTTCCATCGTTATTTCTTTTTACGGTAGTTATAATAAAATAAAAAACCGAAGGAAATCATGATGGCCCAGTAGGCTTGACCAATGCCGAGTTTCATTGCTTCGTAGATACCAATAATTGCAAAAACGGCTGCTAATGAAAGCAGCACTACATCCATTAATTTCATTGCTGGTGCAAAGATACAATTTTAAAAAATACGGATCGGAATCGCTAAAATTGGGTAGGCAGAGCTAATCTTTTACTACCATGGAGCCTGTTGGATTTTTGATGGTGTAATTAGACATGTCTTCCATAGCATCCAGGCCTGTACCGTAAAGAATATCATGGGTATCGATGATGGTCACAAACTTGTCGGTAGAGATTTTGCGCGTAGCCGGAAACCAAAAGAGCTCTTCGGAGTTGAGTTGTTGATTTTTATCGATGTTTTTTACTTCTACTTTGCCGCGCCCTCGCCACTTGCTTTCACTTTTGAAATAAAAGGCAGTGTTAGCCCGAAGGGTAGAGGTAAGCTTGCCCGTTTTATCATAAAACTCTAGGTAGATTCCCTCCGGAAACTCCTGATCGCCATTTTGAAATTCGAATATTTTTTTTGCCTTCAGCAATGCTTTTACCCGATCATTTTCGGTATAGTGCATTACCACATCTTCAGCTTCCCGCAGGGGGCCTTCGTAGACTAATGGAGCAGTCACTTCTTTATTCCTACAAGAAGAAAAACAAAGTGATGCTGCCCACACGCAACTGAAAATCCAGATTATTTGCTTGCTGTTCATGGTTACTACTCGTTGATCTAAAACAAAGAAGGCTGACGTATCGCCAGCCTTCTTGCAATAATCATTCCTGAAAATTATTCTTTACCGCGTGTGCGTAAGGTAACGGTTTCACCTACCCAGCACTTCTCAATTCTTTTGGTTTCGCCTTCTTTCCAGTTCAACTCAAAGAGTTCGGTTACAGAAGGGAATTGGCCACGTGCCGCTTTCATTTTTTCCTGGTTGCCGGATTTAGCATACATGTCGTAGGCAGCGATGTACACCAATCTGTCTTCTGCCAAACTTTGCTTTTTGGAGCATTCTGCAAAAGAGAAATAATACAAGTCACCGATTTTCTCATAGCCATCTTTGTTGGCAGGATCAGCCGCAATGGCTTTTCTGTAAAATTCGCGGGCAGCTTGCTTGCTTCCTTTTTGGTTTTCGTTGTCACCTAACAAGATGTTGATTTCACCTTTGTCAGCAGGCGTGCTTGCCAGCGTCAATGCTTCATTCAACAAAGGCAATGCTTTTTCAAAGTTCTTAGCTTGCAAATATTTAGCACCCAAAACTTTGGCGAGCGTGAAATCAGGGCTGGCCTTGTGTACTACCTCGGTAGCTTCAAACCAAAGCGGATCATCAGTACACTTGTCGTTCAACATGAACTGGAAGATCTTTTTTGCCAACGCAACATCTGCAGGATTTTGACGGAAGCGAGGCTCTAAGTTTTTCTTCACGAAAGCACAGTTGATCGTTACCATCTTAGCCAACTTATCATCCACATTGGCTTTGATGCTTTTGTACTTATCTACATCAGCAGTTTTATTTTCTTCTTGTGCCTTTTTCAATTTTGCGTCAATTACCGCAATCAACTTATCGTAGCGGCCCAGAATTTGATCTTCAGTTAAGGTCTTTTGTGCTTCGGGTAAAGATTTTTGAGCTAAAAAATTTGCGAAAATAACTGAAATGTACGCTTCTAAATTATTGTCGTTTACATTGTTTCCACTGATTTCATAAACGCGATCAAATAAAGCGAGCAACTCGGGTCCCTTCTCTTTATTGTTGATATTGTATTTAGCATTTGATCCTGCTTTGCGGTTTAACACGTTTATTTCATCACCGCAGTTTTTCAAACGCAGGTCGTAGATCAGCATCAAAGAATCTACCAACACTTTTTTCTTTACTGGGTCTTTCTCTTGAGTGGCTAAGCCATCGTAGGCAGTAGCAGCATCTACATACAATTTAGTGTTCCAGTTTGGTGCGTTGGTCATCATCCACTGCAATGAAGCTGTGGCGGCTCTGTAGTGACCTTGTTTAACAGCATCGCCAAAGACAGCCACACATTCTTCTGCTTTGGCTTTCTGTTCAGGCCATATTTGCTGCTTACACTGAGCGACAGCAGTAAGTGAGGAGGAGGCAGCGAGTGCCAAGCCGAGAACTATCTGTTTCAAATTCATTTTCATAATTGTTTACGTTTCAATCAAATCTTCTTTTAATAAACCATCGGTCATTGAAAGTCATGCCAAAATAGAGTTTAAAATAGTTTTCGTCAATGCTATTTTGCGAAATACTTCCTCTTTTTCCGATTTTAAGGGACAAATCTAAAGTAGAAATCCCTACGGGCAATGATACTCCAAAATTAATGCCAAGATCTTTTACTTCGTTGCCGCCTACCAAATAGGGATATCGCTCGTAGCTTACACCTGTTCGGTAAGTAATTCTTCGCAAATAGTTGCTTGCACTCGTTTGATTTGGAATATACTCAAAACCAAGCCCGCCGCGTATGCCTTTCGTAGTGGGTGTCTTCACTCCATTCAGTCCGTTGAAGACGGTGTAGTCAGAAATACTTATATCGCCCGCAGCTGTCCAGCGGCCGGGTATACCTGCCGACAGGCCAACTCCAAATGTTTGTGGCAAGTTAAAAGATGAAGCTTCGTTGTTGATCAAAGTAGTTGAGTCGATGATTGAACCATTAATGCTTCGTTGTTCAATTCGTAACGTGCGGCTGACATTTAATTTTGATCCGAAGTCATACACAAGACCTGCACCGATACGCAGGTTTTTTTTCGTGAGGGAATCTTTGTGAAAATACACGCCTGATGAAAAGGTGAAGTCTTTGATGTAACTGTTATCCACCAGCAAAGGCTCGTAAATGATGATGCGCTTGTCTTGTGGGTTTAAGAAATTAATGGTCTGTGTTTTTTCGGTTGTGATGGATCCGAAAAGATAATTGGCACGAACACCTACTGCTACATTTTTGTGTATACGCACTCCATTGGCCCAATAGAACTGATTAAGCCCTCCACTACCTTTTTGCTGTGAAGTAAGGGTGGTGGTCAAATCGTTAAATACTTTGCCTGTGGTGGTTAAATTATAATTTGCTGCGGTGTATGGAGTAAGACCAAGTGAAGTAGCCCATTTTCCGGATTTGACGGGAAAAGCGACCACCAAATAGTTGAGGTTGCCGGTGCCTGTTTTAAGTGAACTGGAACCATCATTGATCGTGCGGTTTTCCAAAATCATGCCCGCCTGAAACGTGGTGACAAAGTTATAGGTGAGCAAAGCCGGATTTTGATTGTTGATGTACCACGAACTTGGATTCGCGATGCCAACGCCCCCCATGCCGTGGTGCTGCGCCAGTCCATTGCCGTAGCTGTCGCCGATACCAAATGTTGAGAATGGACTGTTAGCGACCTGGCCGGAGGCAACATTTGCTGCGAAAATCGCGAAGCAGAGTAGAAAAGACCTTTTAATATGATGCATTATAGCGTAAAATCCTGTTCAATCCCTTCAAAACCAGATCGGGGGCTGCAAATATGGTAGGTTTCAACCTGTTTTCAAAAAATGGAGAATCTCCACCACAAATTAGCACCACCAGCGATGGGTATTTTTCGCGGTAGTGGGCAATGGTATTTTCTACTTCTGCCACCACTCCGTTCATCACACCACTTTGCATGCACGTTTCGGTGCTGTTGCCAATCCATCCGGCATTCGCCTCACGCTGCACTAACGGCAGTCGTGCGGTAAACGTATGCATCGCTTTGAATCGCATGTCGATACCCGGTGATATAGCTCCGCCCAGATAAGTGCCGGTTTCATCTAAAAATTCGTAGTTGATGCAAGTGCCTGCGTCAATCACCAGACAATTCCTTTCGGGAAAAAGCGCGTATGCACCACATGCCCCTGCCAGCCGGTCTACACCCAATGTGTGGGGAGTAGCATACGCATTGCGAATGGGCAGCGGTAAGTGTGGCGACAAGAAAAATTTTTTTTCGGTGGGCTGAAGAAAATGAAACTCCTCTTCAGCTTGATTGACAGAACTAATCAGTGCAAAACGGAACAACAAATCTTTGATTCCATCCTGAAATGCTTCGAGTGTTGAAAACCGGAAAGTGGAAAGCAGCCGGTCGTCTTCAAAGGTTGCTGCCTTTATCTGCGTATTACCTACGTCTACCACCAGGTTCATTGTCATAAAAATAGTAATAGTAAATCGGTCACGGGTGACAATATCCTGCCAGCTGAAAAATAAAATTACACATTGCGTACCTCAACACTTTAGTTCAATTTTGCAAACCATTGCGGAACCCATCAAATTGAAAACCCTTCACTAAATTCTTATCTGACAGATGAAAGAACTCTTACAAAAGTTTGAAAATAAACGACCCGAAATTGTTTTTGAGTGGAAAGATGCTGAAACCGAGGCCGTGGGTTGGGTGGTCATCAACTCTTTGCGTGGAGGAGCTGCCGGAGGTGGCACGCGCATGCGAGTGGGGTTAGACAAGCGCGAAGTAGAATCGCTGGCGAAAACAATGGAAGTTAAATTTACAGTCAGTGGTCCGCCTATTGGTGGTGCCAAGTCGGGAATAAATTTTGATCCAAACGATCCCCGCAAGGAAGGTGTGTTGCACCGCTGGTACACTGCCGTGATGCCTTTGTTAAAATATTACTACGGCACTGGCGGCGATTTGAATGTAGATGAGATACACGAGGTGATTCCACACACGGAAGATGTGGGAATCTGGCATCCACAAGAAGGTGTGTTTACAGGGCATTACAAACCTACCGAACCGCAGAAAGTAAATCGCATAGGCCAACTGCGCCAAGGTGTAGTGAAGGTGATTGAAGATGCCCGATACACACCTGCATTGTCAAAGAAGTATACCATTGCCGATATGTGCACAGGCTATGGCGTGGCGGAAGCTGTGCGTCACTATTATGAATTGTGGCATCAGGCAGCCGATGGCAAGACGGCTCCTTTGAAAGGAAAACGCGTGGTGGTGCAGGGCTGGGGAAATGTGGGTGCTGCTGCCGGATTTTATTTGTCGCAGATGGGCGCGGTGGTGGTAGGAATTCTCACACGCGAAGGTGGATTGATCAATCAAAAGGGAATTTCGCATGAAGAGATTTGCGAATTGGTTGTCAACCGGCAAGGAAATCGTTTGGTGACAGATGATTTACTTTCGTTTGAAACTGTGAACGAAAAAATTTGGGATCTGGAATTTGAAGTTTTTATTCCGGCTGCTGCATCACGCCTCGTAACCAAAGATCAGGTAGATCGCATGATCGACTCGAAAGTGGAAGTGTTTTCGTGTGGCGCCAACGTGCCATTTGCCGATCCTGAAATTTTCTTTGGGTCGACCGGTTTGTATGCCGATGAGAAGTTTTCGGTGATACCTGATTTTATTGCGAATTGCGGAATGGCTCGTGTGTTTGCCTATTTTATGGAGAGTGAAGTTGCCATGGATGATGCTGCCATCTTCTCGGATATTTCTAAAACCATTCGCACAGCGATGGAGAAGACCCGAAAATTGAATTCAGGTAAAACGCACATTGCTCAATCCTCATTTGAAATTGCTTTGAAGGAATTGGTGAAATAGGCGTCAGACGGCTATGATCTTACGCTATCAAGCCGTCAGACGCCTTTGGAGGAATTGGTGAAGTAGAAAAATAGGCTTCGGTAGAATGTTTGTAACGATAGGCGTCGGACGGCAATTGCCTTCCGACATTAGCCGTCGGACGCCTCAGAAGTTATTGGTGAAATAAAAGTAGGCGTCAGACGGCAATTATCTTTCACAATCAGGCGTCAGACGCCTTTGGAGGAATTGGTGGAGTAGAAAAATAAGCGTCTGTAAAAAGTTTGTAACCATAGGCGTCAGACGGCAATTGTATTTCGCCATTAGCCGTCGGACGCCTCAGAATTGGTGAAATAAAAGCAGACGTCAGACGGCAATTCTCTTCCGCTATCAAGCCGTTAGACGCTTTCTACATAAACTGTTGAATGGCCAAATAGGTAAACGCACCGGCAAAATATCCGAGCAAGGCTATCAAACTGATTTTTTTCAAGTACCAGATGAAATCAATTTTTTCCATACCCATCACAGCCACACCGGCAGCAGAACCAATGATCAAAATACTTCCACCAGTGCCGGCACAATAAGCCAGATATTCCCAAATCATCGAATCGATTGGATATGTTTCCAAGCTGTACATACCCATGCTGGCTGCCACCAACGGCACGTTATCCACTACAGCCGAAAGCAACCCGATAAAAGTTATAATCACGCGGTTATCACCCAAAGCTGAATCCAGCGAAGCCGCGAAATGTTGTAAGATGTGCATCGATTCCAGCGCGCCTACGGCCAATAAAATTCCTAAGAAGAATAAAACACTGGAAGAGTCAATCCGCGAAAGCGCACCTGCAGCACTTAAAGGTCTGCGGGTTGCTTCATCAGCATGCGGGTTGATCAATTCAGAGACTACCCACAAAACACCGAGCCCCATCAGCATGCCAATATATGGAGGTAAGTGGGTGATGGTTTTAAAAATAGGCACGAAGATCAATGCACCTACACCGAGGCAAAGCATCACGGTGCTGCCCTTCACAGGGCCTTCTTCACTATGTGTGTGCATGTGGGCGGTGTGATGGTACTCACCCAACTCACCTTTGAGGGTAAAGCTGAGATAGATCAATGGTATCAGCAGACACAACACACTTGGAATGAATAAACCCTTCATGATGGCGAAGGTTGAAATTTGTCCACCGATCCACAGCATGGTGGTAGTTACATCGCCAATCGGAGTCCAGGCGCCACCGGCATTTGCCGCAATGATGATCATGCCGGCAAAAAACATCCGCATTTCTTTATTGGGAATTAATTTACGGATCAGAGACACCATGACGATGGCGGTGGTGAGGTTATCTAAAATGGAGGAGAGGAAGAACGTAACGAAGCAGATCATCCACAACAAAACTTTCGGATTTTTTGTATTGATGCGATCAGTGATTAAGCGAAACCCTTGATAGGCATCCACCAACTCAACGATGGTCATGGCTCCCATCAGGAAGAAGAGAATTTCAGATACGCTTGCGAGATGATGAGATAACTCGCCACCTACTTTTAAAGCGTCATTTTCAGAAACGGCATAGAGCGTCCAGCAGATAACCCCTGTAAGTAATGCAGATGCCGTTTTGTTGATTTTGATGGGGTGCTCCATAGCGATGGCGATATAGCCCACTACGAAGACAAGAATGACGTACAGTTCCATAGGCGTTGGTTTGGTCTAAGGTAAATATAAGTTGAAAAATCAAAACTCAAGCGAGCCAACTGAAAATTTCAACGTATGGTAATATAGCGTGATGAGAAAGTTCATCACATAAACGCCCATTGAACTTGGAATAAGTTTATTTGAGGTTAAACAGCCCTTCGTTCAACAAATTAAGGGCTTTGTCTTTTTGAGTAGTATCCACCAAAATTGAAATATTGTTGTGGCTGCCACCGAACGAAACCATGCGGGTTTTGATAGCGCCCAACGCGCTGAATACTTCTTTCAATACTGCTTCTTTTTCGGCCAGCGCATTGCCAACAATACAGATAATGGTCTGGCTTTTATCTACTTCAATGGTGCCTAATTTTTCTAATTCTGCCACTATCTCCGTCAGGCGGCTACTGTCATCGATGGTAACGGACACGGCCACCTCAGAGGTGGAGATCATGTCGATGGAAGTTTTATTCTTTTCAAACACCTCAAATACTTTTCGCAAAAAGCCATAGGCCAGCAACATGCGCGATGACTTAATATTGATGGCGATGATGCCGTCTTTGGCGGCAATGGCTTTGAATTGGTGCTTTGAGCCTTTGTCGCTGATGATGGTGCCGGGCGCTTTTTCATCCATTGTGTTCTTTAGACGCACTGGAACACCGTATTTCTGGGCGGGCACAATGGTGGAGGGGTGCAGAATTTTGGCACCGAAATAAGCCAGCTCTGATGCTTCATCAAACGTAAGCTCGGCAATGGGCATGGTTTTTTTAACGATACGCGGATCGTTGTTATGCATTCCATCAATGTCGGTCCAGATTTGAATTTCTTCGGCACGTATGGCGGCTCCGATTAGCGAAGCGGTATAGTCGCTGCCTCCTCTTTTCAGGTTGTCGATTTCGTTTTTGTGATTGCGGCAGATGTAACCCTGTGTTACCAGTATATCTACATTTACGGATTCAAGAATAGGCTTTAACCTGTCGCTGATTTTTTCTAACTCTGGTTCATGATTTTCATCGATGGTCATGAAGTGGAGGGCCGGAAGCAACCGGGAACTGATTTTGCGTTCTTGTAAATGATGGTAGAAAAATTCAGTGGAGATCAACTCGCCTTGCGCTAGCAACTCGCGGTAGCTGCGGTCGTCAAATTTGCCGGCTGCAAGCAAGCGGAAGAGGCTGAAGTAGCGACTCACAATTTCCTGACCGATAGCCTGATAGGCTTCAGAGCTAAAAAGTTCTTTGCTGAATTGCAGATAATGCTTTTCCAATTCCGCAATTTCATTTTGTGCGCCGGTGTATTGCTGAGCTAATAAATGATCACCCATGCGCACGAGTGCGTTGGTGGTGCCGCTGAGTGCGGAAAGAACAACCACTTTTTTGCCGGGCATGGAGAGAACCAGTTCGGCAATTTTTTTCATTCGCTCGGGCTTCCCTACCGAAGTACCACCAAATTTTACAACCAACATAAATGAGTTATTTTTTGAAGGTCGTAAAGATATAGTCTGAAACGGATAAATAAAGAGACATCCCTAAAATGTTGCGTTCAATCAGGTATGCAACGGTTTGAGAAAACACTTGTAAGGAAGTGCTTTCTTATGAATGACAGACTAAAGGGCTTTCTCGTGCCTGAATTTCTATCCTAGCGAATTCAGCTTCAAGTGTGGCAAATTAATTTTTTAACCGCAGCAGCGGTGTTAAATTTTTGAGAACAACTCAAAAAATTCATCTTTCTTCTTTCGCGATACGGTAATGTGCTGGTTGTTGCTCATCACCACATAGCCGCCATCGCCGCGGGTAAATTTGCTCACGTGCTTCATGTTGATGAGATAGGAGGCGTGAATGCGGAAGAAGTCCATTCCTTCCAGAATTTCTTCTACGTCTTTCAGCGTTTTGGAAACCATTACTTTTTCGCCGGTGGTTAAAAAGAAAATAGTGTAGTTGCTATCGCTTTCGCAATACACGATTTTATCCGTCTCTACAAACACTAGGTGGTCGCTGGCCGTCAAGGCAATTCGTTTGGACTTGGGTTTTTCTTGCTTCATATAACTGAGAAGCATATCCAGTTGATCGGTGCTTACCTTGCTTTTTTTGTTTTCAGCTTTTTGAATAGCTGCTTTTAAATCATCGGGGTCAATGGGCTTCAGGAGATAATCGAGCGCGCAAATTTTAAAGGCACGAATGGCAAACTGATTGTAGGCCGTTGTAAAAATAACATCCGCATCGTGTGGACCGAGCCGCTCTAGCAGATCGAAGCCATTGAGCTGTGGCATTTCAATATCCAGAAAGATGAGATCGGGCTTGTGCTTTTTTATTTCTTCCAGGCCCAACAGCGGAGAGTCGCACTTGGCAATAATTTGAATGTGCGGGCAGTGCTTTTGCAGAATCCACTCCAGCATATCCAACGCATTGTTTTCGTCATCAATTAAAATGGCTCGCATAGATTTTAAAATTCAGGTTCTAATTCTGCAGATACTATTTTCACAATCACTTTGGTGCCTAGCGGTTGGTTTTGATTGTCCTCTAAGTCAATGATTTCAATACTGGCTACGGTCGATTCGCGGTTGAGCATGTTCAGCCGATCGCGGGTGATGTTCATACCATACGACTTTTCTTTGTCAGCGGCTTTACTTTTTAGCTCGGCTGCTTTTTTGCGACCCACACCATTATCAGTTATGATGCACTGAATGCCACCCGGCATCGGGTCAATTTGAATTTCCAATTTGCCCACCGAGTCTTTGTGAAGGAGTCCGTGCCAGATGGCGTTTTCCACAAAAGGCTGAATGATCATGGGCGGCACTCCAATGGATAGTGGATTCAATCCCGCATGAATGGAAATGCTGTAGGTAAACTTTTCATTGAATCGCAGCACCTCCAAGTCGAGGTACAACTTCAGAGCCGACATCTCCTGATCCAATGAAATGATTTTATGATTGGAGTTATCCAGAATCAATCGGATGAGCTTCGAAAACTTCGTGAGGTACAAAGAAGCTTTTTCTGATTCGGATTTGATGATGTACCAGTTAATGGAGTTGAGCGAGTTGAAAATAAAGTGCGGATTCATTTGGGCTTTCAAAGCTTTCATTTCCACATCGGCCAATTGCTGATTAAACTCGCGCGTCAATTTTTCGGCCTGCCTGAGTTGTGCATTTTTAGCCTCTGCCTCCATTAGTTTTTTCTCGCTCTCTACCAGTGCCTGAGTGCTTTTGATTTTTAAGCGTTGCCGGTTGAAGAACAGAAATCCAATGCTGACAACGGATAGAAAACTAATCGTGATGACTGTGATAAATAGTTTGTGGAGGTCGTTGTCTTTTTTCAGTAATTGATTTTCTTTTTCTTTTCGCTCACTTTCGAAGCGCACTTCCATTTCGGTTAGTTGAGAAGTTCTTTCTTTGGAACGAACCGAATCAGCGTAAGCGGTGTGAAGTTTTTGGTAGCGATATGCTTCGACATGATTCGAGAGTTTGTCAGACACTTGTGCCAACGAGAGGTACGTGTCGCGCATCTCTTCATTCATTTTTATTTTTTCGGCAATAGCGATGGCTTGCTCTAAAAAGCTTTTGCTTCTTGCATACTCTTTCATGGCGTAGTATGTTTTTCCTAGCGAGTTATTCACATAGTACTTTGCGCGTTCATAGGTTACTGTTTTGCTGATCTCAAGCGCTTCCATGTCGCTTGCAAGCGCTTTATTTATAAACCCTTGTTGCCGATATACGTCACTTAGCAAAGTCAATGTAGTAATGGTGCCGCCTTTGCTACCACCTCGTTTAAATGCCTCCAGGCTTTTTGCCAAATAGGAAACGGCTTCGTTTAGTTGCTGAGAGTCCTGATAATGCTCTCCAATATTTTGGTAAAGAATTCCTAAAGAATTATGGTCGTTGGTTTTTTCTAAATAACCCAATGCCTTCATGTAATAGTCAAGGGCCTTTTTGTTTTCATGTTGATGTTGGTAGATATAAGCGATGCCACTGTATGCATCATAAATTTTGAAGGTACTATTTTGCGATTCACATACACCAAGTGCTTTGGTATAGAATTCCATTCCCTTCACATAATTGCCATACACACTACAATACATGCCTCCCAGATTCAAGTAATTTTGAATAGCCAGTTCCCACTGTTTGTTTGCCAACGCCATGTCGCCACTGAGGTGTAAATTTTCGATGGCCTGCTGGTGATCGTTGTTGTAAAGCCATGCAATGCCCAGCGACCGATGCGAAAGTGCAATGCCCTTTTTGAAATCGAGTTGGTTGGCGAGTTGCAAAGCTTCCTGACTATATGCTAATGATTGACGGGCATCAGACGTGCCGGTGAGCAATGAAAGTTTGTTCAGCAAGCTAACACGGGCTGTGTCTTTCTTAAAAGGTATTAAAGCCCGCAAGCTATCAACCGGTGATTGCTGTGCAAATACATCCAACCGGAAGAAGGCGAATAGGGCGAGAGCAAGAATGACTTTGCGCATGGGGGAGATGATGACTTTAAAAGTACAAACTATCGATATTCAATTGTGAATCAATAGTCTTCTTCTGATTTTTTAACGAATAATTTATTTGTGTTTCGGGTTCAAATTATGTTTTGCTTAAAATTCGGGTTCCAACTCTGCGGAAAGCATTTTTACAATTACCTGCGTACCTATCGGTTCACCGAGAGAATTTTCAAGATCGATCGTTTCCACACTGGTGATGTTTGACTCCCGATTGAGCATGGCCAGTCGATCGCCATTTACTTTCATGCCAAATGATTTATCCTGATCGGCTGCCTGATTTTTCATTTCGCTGGCCTCCTTGCGCCCGATGCCGTTGTCGGTTATCACATATTTTACTCCTCCATTCATACGGTTTACTTGTATCTCAATTTTGCCCTCCGATTCTTTATGCAACAGTCCTTGCCAAATGGCATTTTCTACAAAGGGTTGAATGATCATGGGCGGAACGCCAACTGAAAGCGGATTGAGTTCTTTATCCACTGCCACTGAGTAACTGAATTTTTGGTGGAAGCGCAGTGCCTCCATTTCGAGGTATAATTTTAAGGCCCCCAGCTCTTGATCCAATGAAATGGTTTTATGATTGGAGTTGTCTAAAATAAGCCGAATCAGTTTCGAGAATTTAGTGAGATAGATCGAAGCTTTCTCCGGCTCTGCTTTGATGATGTACCAGTTAATCGAATTCAGCGAATTGAAAATGAAATGCGGGTTCATTTGTGCCTTCAACACTTTCATCTCCATATCCGCCAGCTTTTGTGTAAACTCCGTTTTCACTTTTTCTTCCTGCTTTATCTGCTGTAACCGTATTTGATACACCCAATAGATGCCTCCCAACCCCATCACTACAAGCAGTGCTTTAAACCATCGCTCTTTCCAAAATGGATTTGTCACTGCATCTGTGGTGGCCACCATTGCATGTAGGAAAGTGACCCCGCTTGGTGGAAGAATATTCTGAACATCCAAAATAGAATTGGCACCAACTGCACATGATTCTAGTCGCGATAAGCTAAACTGCCAAGTATTTTGCTGAATGAGCAACGCACCTGAGGTAGCAGCAGCAATGCGTGGCAGGCCGGGCAAAAGCACCATTAGCAAACAACATATAAATAGGGAGCGTCTCATCTTTTCACGTGGCTACTTTCTCAACACCTTCTTCATAATGGAATGAAAGGTATCGCGTAAGGTGGATTCGGAAGGCGTGTCTGAAGTTTTGATGGTTGAGTTCGAAAGCATGGCCGCGGTAAGATGTTCCAATGCCAGTTTCCAACTCGTTGTTACTTCAGCGTTAAAAGCAGTGCGATTTTGTTTGACTAAAATTTCCAGCAACAAGTCATTGGCAATCGTATAATGTTCTGGCACCACTCCTTTGGCTTCGTGTTGCTTGCCCAGTTCTTGCATGGGTTTGATGAGTGTGTCCTGCAAACTAAACTCATTGTGTTTTTTTTCTTCAAAACTGTAAATCACCAGTTCGAATACACTCATTAGTTTAATGCCCAGCTCTTTCATATCCGTAGGGAACATGTGTTTAACCTGCGGGTATCGCTCAAATAAAGTTTCATAGAATTCACCCGCCAGTTTTTCTGTATCCAAAAGCCGAAGCGATTTCTTCAATGCTGCTACCTGGCTGTTTGTTAGATTTTCCATACCCCACTTTTTGCCCACAAAATACTGCTTTTGACAGATATGCAGCAGCCCTTTTGAGTGATTGACAGATTGCTTGAGTAAATGACGGATGGAGCGAGCGAATGGCAGACAAAGGATAATTGATCGAGCTACCAGCCCGATTTTGTCAGAAACTAATCGTTTCTGCCGATTGCTCATGAAAGCTGCCAACCACTTACTAACTCCCTTTTGTGGTGGCCGATGGGGTTAATCTTGCGTACTAATTCAAAAAAAATAAAAAATGAAGACATTATCCCCTTACTCATTTGTTCGCGCTTGCAGTGTAGTTGCACTCGCAGCCACTGTATTCTTTCAAAGTTGTAAAACAGAAGAAGTGATTGTTGTTCCACAAATAACAACCGTCAACGCCAGCAACATTACATTTAATTCAGCTACCATGGGTGGAACTGTAAAATCCAATGGAGGTGCTACCATTACCGCCAAAGGAATTTGCTACGCAACCACGGCTGCACCTACAGTAAAAAGCGATACCACCAATCAGGGTGCAGGATCACAAAATTTTACTGCACAGATTACAGACTTACTGCCCAACACCAAATATTTTGCGCGTGCCTATGCGACCAACAGTGCCGGAACAGGATATGGCGAAGAGTTTTCGTTTACTACCGGAGCCGGATTGCCATCGGTAACACTCACGGTGAGTGCCATTAGCTACAAAGAACTTACTGCTAGTTGGACGGTAACGGCTCAAGGAGCATCGGCTGTTTCTCTTTCCGGTTGGGTAATTAGTACAGCCAACGCATTGCCGGTAACGGGCACTGATATGTTTGCACCATTTAACACCACCGCCACATTGGTTGAAAAGAAGATTTCGGATTTGACTGCCGGTACTAAATATTATGTGCGCGCTTTTGCTACTAACAATCAAGGAACCGCTTATAGCAATGTAGTAGAGGCCACTACTCTGGCGCTTCCCACCGTTACCGATTTGGATGGCAATGTGTATGGATCGGTATTGATCGGTAATCAGATTTGGTTGAATAAGAATTTGCGTGTGAAAAAATTTAGTAATGGCGAGGCGATACCTACTACGTCAACACCTACGCAAAATATTACAGCCGAGTCAAGCCCCGTTTATTATTGGGCACCGAATGGAGACCAAGCAAACGTGAACGACTACGGTTTGCTGTACACAAGCTATGTTGCAACTGATAACCGTAATGTTTGTCCTGCAGGATGGCATGTGCCATCGAATGCAGAGTGGAGTACCCTTGCCAATTATCTTGGAGGTACCGGATTAAGCTCAACAGCAGGAGCCAAATTGAAATCAACCGGATTGACTTACTGGAATCATACGAATGGAACGAACACTACTGGCTTTTCTGCTGTAGGTGCAGGTAATAGAGACCAAGCAGGAACATATGGTTTCTTTAAAGTTTATGGAGAACTATGGTCAGCAACGTCTCACGATGCGCTTGAGACAAAGACATTTTATTTATACAGTGAATTTCCATTTCCCGATCTATACTGGCGCCCAAAAAGCTCAGGCTTAGCTATTCGTTGCTTAAAAGACTAACCAATTAAATTCAAGTAGGGGAGGTGCGAACTTCCTCTACTTCACTCCAACTTCAAATTTGAATTTTATGAAAAATTTAATCATCGCCACTCCTGATAAATGGATCAATCGCTTATGGTCTTTGTTCTTTTCATTGAGCATCGGTCTATCATTGATATTGATTGCTACCAATGCCTAATCATCTATTAAATCAAATGCCATTATGTTTAACAAAGATGAAGTACAACGATTCTCCGGATTTTGGCTGCTTGTATTGTTGCTGAGCGTAGGAATAATCTTGATCGGAGCGCTGGCCATTTAAAATTAGTTAGTTGTCATTGCGTACTTTTGAAAAGGTAAAACGCAAATGGCAAACAAGATTCTCTGGTTTTTATGGGCCAACCCATCCTACACGGCAAGTGCGCGCTTACAAGGTTTGCAGATACACCAACATTTGAAGAAGCTAGGTTATGCCTCTGAATTAGCTTACATCCCTACGTCATTCGAGCGAACAATTCCTTTTTCACCCTCCCTTGAAAAATCGTTACCTCATCTTTTGAATGTGGGTGATAGAGTGATTTTACAAAAGTGTAAAGACACGACTAATTTTCCGATCATTGAGTTCTTTAAGAAACTAGGTGCGACTGTCATACTCGTCGATTGCGATTTACCGATAGCGGAAGATATCGGTAAGGTTGTGGATAGGGTGATTTGTTCATCCGAATTGTTGCGCGAGGCTTACTCAAAATTAAATGCAACAGCTACTTTTATAGAAGACGCACCCGAGCGATTTGAGGAGCGAACGCTATTCCCGGATAAACATAGATTGACGTGCGTTTGGTTTGGCGATGGCAGCGGCCACCGTTGGCAAGATGTGCAAAAACTAAAAACGTTATTTCAAGATCCACGCTTATCACGGTGGGAGTTGATTACGATTTCCAACAACCCTGATGCTACCATTGAATGGCATCCGGATTATTTGAATACGATTTGTAAAATTGCCGATGTAGTGGCGTTACCCGTCTTTAATCGGGATGAAGCAAATGCGGTTAAATCAGCCAACCGGTTGTTGCAGTCTATGGCACTTTCCATTCCAACTATTTGTTCGCCTATTTTATCGTATCAGACTGTAGCCGAAAGCAGCAAGGGCGTGATCGTTTGTGAAACGGATGAAGACTGGGTGAATGCATTTCTTTTTTTTGAAAGCACAACCAACCGAAAAGAATATTCGGAGTCAGCATTTCAAAGCGCACAGCGCTATAGTTTGGAGAGACGGATACCTCAATGGATCGAAGCATTGCATCTGACGGATGCATTCAAGTCAAAGCCTGCGGCTGAATTGGCCTTCACTAAAATCAACCATTTATTTTATCTGGAATTGATTAAAAAAAACATACGCTATTTTACGCGAGTACCATTTTCAGGGAGGGCTGTATTAAGTGCCTTTTATTATTTTTTTAAAAGAATTCGAAAATGAATTGTGTCTGTATTTCTGACTTATTATAAATTGATTAATACTTCTAAAACTTTTTTTTAGAGAAGAAGTTAAGTCAGATATCTAAAAGTATGTATTAACAGCAAATTCAAATTGCTCAATAAAAATTCTCTTCATAGCCGATATGTTGTTTTGCTCGTAGAAAATAAGCATGGCTTTTTTATAGTCAATTGAACTTACCGTTCTAAACGAAATGGGGCAGTACTGGTGGTGCATCAAAATTGCGTTGCAAACTATACGTGCAGTTCTCTTATTGCCATCCGTAAACGGCTGTATGTATGAAATAAGTAGGAGCGCCAATAATGCCTTTTCGAAAACATCTTCATGTTGATTTACTAAATAACACGTATTGTCTAGCGCTTCTTTAATCTGAAACTCATTATCAAGTGGTTTGTAATTAGTGCCTGAAATACCAACTCTTCGATTTCTGATGTTGCGCTCTATTCCAAGTTCTTTTATCAAAAGGCTATGAATGTCCTCAATGCTCGATACCGAAAGTGGATGAGCATAACTCGGATGATCGATCAAAAAGTCCAAAGCTGCTTTATGATTCAACAGCATGATCGCTTCATCTTTGGTTTTTCCGGTAGCCGTTTCTTTTTCTTTTAAAAGACGTTCTGTTTCTAAAAGAGAATACGTATTCCCTTCAATTTGCGAAGACTTCCAACTTAGATCAATCGCAAGCCTTTCCATCTCTTTGTTTATCTCGTTGGCTGACAACTTTGTGATGTTTGCTTGATATTGACTCTGAAGACTTTGTAAATGAGTTAATTCTTGAGTACTGAATAACACAGCGGTTTTCAAGACCTGAAATAGATTGTGATTGAATAGTTCTTCAATTTTTCGTTCATCTATTTCTTTAACGAAATAATCATCTACGTGAATGGTTTGGATTAATTTGTAAGACTTACTGATTTCGTATTTCGTACTTTTTCCCTTTCCCGATTGTGTGATGAGTTTTTCAGCTACCAGTGCTTGGAGCACACGCTTTATTGTTGCGTAACTAGTGCCTGTGAGCGCGTCATTGATTTCCTTCGATGAGCATAATGGATGTTTTTCGATAAAATCGATCACCCGACTTCTTATATTAATTGTAGATTTTTTCACGCTATAATCACTTGTGGCTCATAAATATATCATTTGCAGCTCAAAATACCTCCATTTTGAGCTATAATTGAATGTGTAATGAGCTTAATTTTTTACAATCAAGAAAAAAGGCTTCCCCGATTTCTCGGGGAAGCCTCTTTAACTTAATTAGATCGTAAGCGAATTACTTCTTCACCTCTTCGTATTCGATGTCTTGCGCATCGTTGTTGGTACTGGTGTTTGCATTTGCTCCAGCACCTGCACTGGCTCCGGCATCGGCGCCAGGCTGTGCACCACCTTGTGCATACATCTCTTGCGAAGCCGCAGTCCACGCTGTGTTCAAGCCATTCATGGCAGTGTCAATAGCTGCTAAATCCTGGCTCTTGTGTGCTTCCTTTAATTTTTCCAGCGCACTGTTAATCGCAGTCTTATTTCCATCCGACAACTTCTCGCCAAATTCTTTCAACTGTTTTTCAGTTTGGAAGATCAGCGAATCTGCCTGATTGATTTTTTCTACTTTTTCTTTTTCTTTCTTATCGTTCTCTGCATTGGCTGCAGCTTCTTGCTTCATCTTTTGGATTTCGGCATCAGTTAATCCGCTCGAAGCTTCGATACGAATCTTTTGTTCTTTACCAGTGCCTTTATCTTTTGCAGCTACGTGAAGGATACCGTTTGCATCAATATCAAAGATCACTTCGATTTGAGGCACACCGCGTGGAGCAGGAGGAATTCCATCTAAGTGGAAGCGTCCGATCGTGCGGTTGTCGCGGGCCATCGGGCGCTCGCCTTGTAACACGTGAATTTCTACTGAAGGCTGGCTGTCAGATGCAGTTGAGAATACTTCTGATTTCTTTGAAGGAATGGTTGTGTTTGATTCAATCAACTTGGTCATCACACCACCCATCGTTTCAATTCCCAATGAAAGCGGAGTTACATCCAACAACAACACATCTTTCACTTCACCGGTCAACACACCACCTTGAATGGCAGCACCTACGGCTACTACTTCGTCCGGGTTTACACCTTTAGAAGGTTTTTTGCCGAAGAATTTTTCTACTTCTTCCTGAATGCGTGGGATACGTGTAGAACCACCAACCAAAATCACTTCATCAATTTGCGATACAGAGTAACCTGAATCGGCAATAGCTTTTTTGCAAGGCTCTAATGTGCGTTTGATCAAGTCATCGCTCAATTGTTCAAACTTCGCGCGGCTCAATTTTTTCACTAAGTGTTCGGGCACACCATCCACGGAAGTGATATATGGCAAGTTGATTTCGGTTTCATTACCGCTTGACAATTCAATTTTCGCTTTTTCAGATGCTTCTTTCAAGCGTTGCAATGCCATCGGGTCTTTGCGCAAGTCGATGTTCTTTTCAGTTTTGAATTCATCGGCGAGCCAGTTCATGATGCGCATGTCGAAGTCATCGCCACCCAGGTGCACATCACCGTTGGTTGATTTTACTTCGAATACGCCATCGCCCAATTCCAAGATAGACACGTCGAATGTACCACCACCTAAGTCGTACACCGCTATTTTCATGTCTTTGTTTTTCTTATCTAAACCGTATGCTAAAGCAGCGGCAGTAGGCTCATTGATGATACGCTTCACATCCAAGCCAGCAATTTGTCCGGCTTCTTTGGTTGCCTGACGCTCGGCATCGTTAAAGTATGCAGGCACTGTAATGATCGCTTCAGTTACCGTGGTGCCCAAATAGTCTTCGGCGGTGCTTTTCATTTTCTGCAAAATCATGGCAGAAATTTCCTGAGGAGTATACATTCTGTCGCCAATGCGCACGCGCACGGTGTCATTGTTACCGCTCTCTACTTCGTACGATACCATTTTTTTCTCGCCCGATACTTCACCAAACTTTTTGCCCATGAAGCGCTTGATCGAAGAAACCGTGTTTTTGGGGTTTGTAATGGCCTGACGCTTGGCAGGATCACCCACTTTGCGTTCGCCCTTTCCGTTATCCAAAAAGCCAACGATGGAAGGCGTAGTTCTTCTGCCTTCGCTATTTGCAATTACCACGGGCTCGTTGCCTTCCATTACGGCTACGCAACTGTTGGTAGTGCCTAAGTCAATTCCAATTATCTTTCCCATATTGATTAAGTGTTATTATTTCGGATTTAGCACCACAAAGTCAATGATTATGCCACAGGCGTTTTTCTGCCAAAAAGTGACAGAGTGGCATAAAATCCGAAGTTAAGTTAAGTGGAAGTGCGTGATGTATGGCCGTTTTCCCTATTCTGAATCGATGAATAGGGAAGGCTATATGCAGCAAAAAGCCATTGAAAACGGCTTTTTGCTAAGATTAGTTAGTATGGACTTCTGAATGAATAGTTTGGCTTAAAAAACAAATTCTCCATTTGTAATTGAGTAGACCAGAGCATTAGAATTTTTATCGAAAACATCTAACGAGAATATTCCCTTTGCAAAAATTCTTCCATTGGAGTTAACTTTTTCGGTTAACGTGAAACTACCTGCGTAGTCGAATTTTTCCCATTCGCCATCAATTTTAGGTGGAGAAATGTATTGGCTTGACTTGACGGGACCAATGTACTTCTCAAAAGTAATCAAGTTGGTTGTTGAGTTTTTGCCGAAGCAATAGGTTTTCAATTCCATATCTTTTGGTGCTTGGGGAGTGAAAAGCGTAAGACTGTAGCCGTTCTCTGAAAAAGAAAAGCAAGCTGTTTGCCCATTGGCCTCAGATACAGAATAGGCCATATTTTCTCTATAAGCACCACCATTTATAGATGCGGTTACTTTTTGCAATAGACCATTGCATTTCGCCAGGATTAGATTTTTATCTTCAATCTTTCCTTTTATGGTAATTGACTTGTTTTTATTGGGGCGTTGGTCAGTGAGTTGACCTTCAAACTCAAAACTCAGGTCTCGATTTGCCTTATCGAATTTAAAGTTTTTAATATGGAATGTAGAACTGGGGACAAAATCAGCAGATCGATAGCTTTCATTATCTTTTTTTGGCCAAGCTCCAATTAGTAAAATTTTTCTAATAGCACCTAAATCTGTTAGCTCCATTTCTAAGACATATTCTTCGTTTATTGAGGGACTTAAAAAAATAAGACCGCAACTTTCGTTCATCGAAAATTGCGCATTATTTCTTACGACGGGTCCATCATTAATTGAGATTTCGTATGAATTAACGTAAGGTTTAGGTGGATTATCGTCACAGCCAAAAATTGTGGCAATTATTACGACACTGCTCAGGGCGAATCTTTTCATAATACAAAATATTAAGTGACAGAGCTTGAATCTATCAAGCCCTGTTTATTCGATCCTCTATTGTACTCTTTTGGGCTCTACGCTGATTGAAAAAACTGTATTGTCGTATTCTCTCGTATTGTAAGTGTCATTGGCATTTCGCCCAATTATTACTTTATCGGCAAAATTAATGATTACTGACCCCATATCATCATTGCCTTCGGCATACTTAATCGTATAGGATTTTGATCTACTTTCTTCAAGCGAGGCACCGAATTTAAGGCCAAGTTTTACGATTATTCCAGTGGTTGGGTCAATGCCGAAATTGGTCGCATATTTAACGTTATCTGTTGTTGTAATGGTGTTTTCTACCAAGTTATCAACTTCTTCAATTGTAATTTTGATTGTTGATGCATATTGATTTAGATCCCAATTAAATAATGGCAAATTCAAATTTACTGATTTACTTTCGAATTTGTTTGGCATAAATAATGTTCCCAAACCAAAGTAATATCTGACTTCGTACTGAATATCAAATAATTGACTTGGACTCAAGTAAACATCTTTGACATCTTCAGTACCGATCCCTCCCTTGTTATTGAATAAAATTTTTACTTTGAAATGATAATTTCCGGATGTCCAATGTGACGTGATGTTCCAACCGTAGTTGATTGATGGATCTGCCTCAGAACCTACATTTGAATTTGTAAGTGTATTATAGCTAATCATGGGATTCGGATTTGACATCCTGAATGTAGTTATGCACTCTTGAAAATCGTAGTCAAATGGACCTACTGGAGTAGTCGGAGTTATATTGTAATATATGTAGTCTCTGTGCCAACCGTTTATGTTAGGATATTGTTGATCATAAATTGTTGATGCTTGAATAATTTTTGGGTCAAGTTGGTTTACAGGAACTGTTCTGGCAGCTAAATCATTTCTTGACCGACTGACATAGTTATCAATGAACTTAAATTTCAACCCGTCTTTTGAAGTCAATTGGTCTGTTTTTAGTGAGGCAAAACCAGGATAGCTTTCATCTACAATGCTTTCGTTTTTTTTGAGTACAACTATTGGAAATCCAGGTGTATATTTTCCTTCAATAGTTACGACTTCTCCTGTATTCAATACAACTTTAACATCATTTTCTCGGTCATTTTTGATTGCTACGGCTGGCACATCTTTTGTATTCCAAAGTTCTGCTGAAAAGCTATTGTTGGGTAACTCTGGCACCATGATGGTTAAAGTTGGCAATTCTTTCAATAAATCATCATAACTTGTTTTGTCTTTAAAATTTGATTGCAACATCTGTTCTACTGTTTTGCCGTTTTCAATTTCTTGGTATTTGATCAGCGCATACAATACGTCGTAATCTCCATTCATTTTTTTTAGGCTTTCATTCTTAATTATTTGCCTTAACTTCTGACTTTGGGCAAAAGAGCTCATGAGCGATATTCCAAAGTCAAGTTTTAAAGATTCAAGCTTAGTATTGCTTTCTGTAAGTCGGGGATTAACTTCTTTTAAGGTGTCATTAGAACATGCACCTAGCATCAAAATAAGTACTAATAGTACGGTAACGTTATTCATTTGATATTTGGTTAATTAGTGTGAGTGACTTTTGTTGTGGCAAGGTACACAGCAGCTAAATTTTCAGCAATATATTTCTCAGATATTTAAAAACCATAACTAAGGCGCTTGTTTTCCTGTTTAAAGTAGCCTTACAAAGTTATAAATAATAATATCTATTCCAACTCAGAACAAGAAGGGCATTAGTCAGCGAGAGTTATCTTACAGTTGTGGTATTACGCTTGCTTACATGTCAAGATTGGAAAAGGGGTTTTGTTTTAACCTACAATAAGCATTCTCTTTAAAATAGCTGACTATTTTGAGATGAAGCCTTCTGAGTTAATAGAGAAGGTTAATTTATTACGAAAGAAGAAGAGTAAATGAAAGTCGTAAGGTGGCTTTTTGAAGGTAATGCAAATTTTGATATGTGTTTCAACTTACTATTTCCAATCCTTAAAACTCTTCTTGCTCATTAGTCCTACTTACTTAAACGTTGTAGCCTAGAGTAGTTATTTATTAAAATCAAGGCAATAGGAAATTAATGGTGTCATTCTATTAAGGGTACCTCTAAAAGCTCAATTTCACCCTTCTCTTAGTGAAGAAGAGGAATGGTTGAGGTGATTTGCTTGCCAGAAATGGTTCTACTTTAGTTCGCTAAGCAAACGGGCAGCCTCTTTGGAGCCTAATTTCTGAGCAGCTTCAAAATCTTTAGAAGCTAGTTTTTTCTTATTGAGTTTGGCAAACAATTTACCGCGTTCCAGATAGGCTGGTGCATTTGATTCATGTAGTTTATTGGATAGCTCAATAGATTCGGTAAAGAACTTAATCGCCTCTGTTTCGTTCTTTTTCTCTTTTAAAACAAGGCCTTTGACGAAATGTAGGTAAGCGCTGCTGCCAGATTTGAGGGCTTCGTCGATCTCATGGTCAATTTTATCCCACTTTTTTTGCATGACCAGAATTTTGATTTTTGAAACGCGGGCTTCAACAAAGTAAGGTTTTTGTTGAAGGTATTTATTGAGGTAATTGATTGCTTTAGTGGTGTCGCTTTTATTAATTAATTGCATGATTGATTGATCCATTAATATTAGATCAATTGCTCTCATGTTATCGGAGACCAGAAAATCATATACGGCATCCATGTAGAGGTCTGCTTTTTGATACGCCATCGCACGATAGCCAACCACTTCTTGATAAATTTTGAATTGCAGGGGCTGTGCAAGTTCGAGAGAATCTCTTTTGAGATAATCGATATATTTTGTGAAGTCCTCAATGGCCCCGGAGAAATTAAGCTGATGATATCTTGCAACACCTCGTAATTTATAAATCACATGAATTTCAGGGTTAATTTTAATCACTTCCGAAAAATCTTTCTCGGAAGCGCTCCAGTTTTGTAATTCGGATAGATAGATGGCTCGCTTCTTATGCGCATCGGTGATGTCGTTGTCAAAAACCAATGCCAGATTGTAAAGCCGTAATGCCTCTCGATGATTGCCGGCATGTTCGTTGACGACGGCTTTTAGATAAGGAATAAGTGCATTTTTATTTGCGTCTTTTACCGAGTTGAATTCACGGTCACTCGCATCGTACTTCCCCACCAACAACAAGCAAAAACCCTTTTTAATTTTTTTTGCATCGTTATCATCAAAGCCAAAAATAATTCGTGTGGTGTAGTTACCGGCATTCAGCAAGTCAATGTACTTGTCTAATTCTGTTTGTTGCCCAATAAAATAATTTTCGTCTTCCCGACTTGCCTGAATCACTTTTCGCATATCGACAAATGCAGCTTCGTAGTTTTCTAACTCAATCAACAATTCGCCCCGGGCATGTCGTATTTCAATGTTTTCCGGATAGATACGAACCAACGTGTTAAGATCCTTTAAACTTGAGTTAGGTTTTTTCTTGTAATTGATTGAGCTTCTGAATAGCAATGCAATTCGATTGACCGTATCTTTTCGAAGGATATCGTCCAGATAAGGCAAGCCTGCTTCTAAATTGTCTTTTTGAATGATTTCAATCAACGCTAATTTTGTCTTAGCATCAGAAAATTGCGGGTCTTTTTCAATGCTAATTTTATAATTTTTGATGGCCTGCCGCGGATTTCGCTGGGTTAACTCCAATTCACCTTTCATATAGTAAGCCAATGGTTTTTCAGGCTTCAATTGAATCGCTTGATTATACCATTTCTCTGCGCGCCTCGCATTATTTCTAAACTGATAGATTTTACCCATTTCCACCATGCTTTCATAACTATTTTTATTCAGCGCTAATGAGGCCAAGAAATCCGCTTCTGCATTTTTTAACTTACGCAGCAGTTTATTGGTTACACCCCGATAGTACCTAGCCACCCAAAAGGTGGAGTCTTCTTTGATAAAATCATTCAGGTTTGCCAGCGCGGCGGTCGGGTTTCCTTCTTTCAAGTAGTTAATTCCTTCATTGAGGAACACTTGTAGTTTCCCTTCGACTTTCCATACAAAGTCAATGTCTTCGTAACCATAAAGCCGTTCAGATAAGAAACTGGGAGTTTCTTCATCACTGGTCTGGCTGAAAGAAAGATGGGCAACAAATAGGAAAAATGTCAACAGTAAAAATCGCATGCGGTAGTTCTAATCGTTGTTCGTAAATTTGCAGATAATCGTAAAGAAATTCAATCGAAATAAATTTTCCATGGCAGGCATTCTCACCTCTGTTTCTTCCAAAAGTAAAATCAATCTCTCCAATAAGAAATTTGCCATAGTTGTGGCAGAATGGAATGATGAGATTACCGAACCTCTTTACGAGGGTGCTTTGCAAGCCTTGCTGGAAATGGGAGCGAAAAACAAGAATGTCGTTCGCAAAAGTGTGCCCGGCAGTTTTGAATTACCACTGGCTGCGCAATGGATGGCCGAGCGAAAAGACATCAGTGCGGTGATCTGCCTGGGTTGTGTCATTCAGGGCGATACCCCACATTTTGATTACGTATGTCAGGGTGTAACGTATGGCATTATGAAGGTAATGCTAAAAACAAATAAGCCGGTCGCGTTTGGTGTATTGACCACGCTCACTAAAAAACAAGCCCTTGAGCGGGCAGGTGGTAAGCTGGGCAACAAAGGCGAAGAGGCTGCCGTAACGGTGGTGAAAATGTTGGAATTGAAGTAACTATCGAAAAGTGTGATTATATGCTTTTTCATTCTACCTAAAAATCTTTTCCTTAACATTCCCGTAGTAGAGCCTTAATTTTCTATTAATACTGGGGTCATATTGTTTGGTTTCTTTTGCGATTGCATCTAAAACCAAACTATGAGAAAAATTCTACTCTTAACTTATTTATTCCTTACCATGATTTCGTTGGCCATTGGCCAACCACGAAACATTATGGTTTATCGCGTGGGCGATGGCACAGCCGCCTTATCAGGTGCGGCAACTGCATCTTTCTTAGATGAGTATTCGCCAACAGGCACCTTGATTCGAACCATCGCATTGCCAACATCGGCAAGTGGCGCTAATGGAGCTTTGACAAATAGCGGAACGGCCACTTCAGAGGGTTCTTTGAGCTTATCTCCTAATCGTTATTTTTTAAGTTTTGCTGGTTATGATGCAGCACCCGGAACGGCAAGCATTACATCCTCCACCAGTGCAACAGTAAATCGTGTGGTAGGTTTCATAACGAGTGCAGGTGTTGTAAACACAACTACTCGCCTAAGCGATGCGTACAATGCAAATAATATCAGAGGTGCAGTTACCGATAACGGAACTAGATTCTGGACCTCAGGCCCATCCACTGGATCACGTTACGCGACAGTGGGCGCAACCACCAGCACTCAACTAAGTACATCATTGACAAATACGCGTGTTGTAAATATTATAGATGGACAATTGTATGTATCGTCCGCATCAGGCACCTATTTCGGCATTAGTACAATTGGTTCTGGCTTGCCAACTACAGCGGCTCAAACAGTTACCATACTTCCCGGTTTTCCTACTGCAACCGGCCCAAGCTCGTATGGTTTTGTGGCATTTGATCTAAACCCAATCATCGCAGGTGTTGATGTTATCTATGTTGCAGATGATCGAACAAGCGGTGGCAACGGTGGCATTCAACGCTGGAACTTTGATGGCACAACTTGGACTCTGGCATATACACTTAGCCCTTCGTTAACTACTGGAATACGTGGATTGACCGGTTCATTGCAAGGAACAGAACCTGTTCTTTATGGAATTACAACCACTAGCGCAATTGTAACAGTAACAGACACGGGCGCAGGCTCCGTATTTACTACGCTTCTTGCGAATGCGCCAACAAATACTGTTTATCGCGGAATTGCTTTTTCTCCAGATCCTTTCCCAGCAGTATCATTATCAGTAAGTGCAAATGTTGGAACAGAAGCAGCCGCGAGTGCCATTACAGTTACAGCTACTGCTTCTAAGCCGGTAATTGGAAATCAGACAGTAGATGTTGCTGTTTCTGGTGCTGGTATTGATGCAAACGACTACACTTTAACAAATACATCTATCACCATTTTAGATGGCCAAACAACCGGTTCGGTAACGTTGACCATCTTAGATGACGCTTCTCAAGAATGTACTGAGAAGGCTACCGTAACGATTAGTAATCCATCTGCTTATTTGTCCCTAGGCACAACTACAACCCAAACAATTGAAATAACCGACAATGAGGTAACAGTTCGTACAGCAAATCTTACCATCAGTTCGGTCACTAGTTCAGAAGCAGCTTCATCACTAATCACGCTAACCGCTACTGCATCAGGTGCTGTATTTGGCGATCAGTCAATAGCTATTGGCGTTACAGGCAGCGGAGTTACTGCTGCAGATTATAATTTAAGCAATACATCAATCACCATCTTAAATGGCCAAACAACCGGCACAGCAACTTTTACAATTGTAAATGACACCAACTTAGAAGGTTCTGAAATAGCGCGTATCTCCATTTCAACTTCATCGTCTTGTCTAACAATTGGGGCAAACCCATTTAGAGACCTTTTTATTTTTGATAATGATTTTGCGGCAGCACCAACAGCAAATAATGAGATTCAACTGAATTTCGTTTCCAGTTACCTGAATGTAGGACCTAACCCTGGAAACTCAGCAGAGATTTCTGCTTACGATCCAATTTCAAAGAGATTGTTTATCGTCAATTCACTTGGAAGGAAAATGAATATTATTGACTTTTCCAATCCTGCATCCATGTCAAACATTGCAACAATCGATATCTCAACTTATGGAGGGATTAATAGTGTAGCCGTAAAAAATGGAATAATCGTAGCGGCCATCGAAGCCACCAACCTTACCGATGATGGCAGCGTTTTATTTTTTGATAAAGATGGCAATGTTCTAAAGCAGGTTTCCGTAGGTGCCATGCCGGATATGATCACATTTAGCCCCAATGGTAATTTGGTTTTAACTGCCGATGAGGGCGAACCAAACGATGCCTACACAGTTGACCCGGAGGGAACGGTAAGCATTATTGATATTTCCGGGGGCGTTGCCAATGTATCACAAGCAAATGTTACGAAAGTCAACTTCAACGCGTATGATGCTCAACTTACGTCTCTGCGTGCGCAGGGTGTTCGGATTTATGGACTCAATGCCACCGCGTCAAAAGATTTTGAGCCGGAGTATATCGCATTTTCTCCCGATGGAAGCACAGCATATGTAACACTGCAGGAAAACAATGCAATTGCTGTTTTAGATATCGCAACAAAAACGTTTACAGCCATCCGACCACTCGGCTTAAAAGATCACAGCCTTTTAAAGAATGGATTAGATGCATCGGATAACCCTGGCGGATTGGCAAATGTGAATATCACTAACCTTCCTATCAAAGGAATGTATCAACCCGATGCGATTGCCGGATTTAGCGTTGGTGGAATCAATTATTTAGTGACAGCCAATGAAGGCGACTCGCGCGTTTATCGAAGAGCAGATCCTAGTGCTGGCGATGTATTTAATGAAGAAATTAGAGTGGGGGCTGCAGGTTATGTACTTGACCCTACGGTATTTCCGAATGCAGCGCTCCTTAAAAATAATGCCATCCTCGGTCGTTTGCAGCTTACGAATAAAACAGGAGATACAGATGGCGATGGCGACTTTGATGAAATCCATGCACTCGGTGCTCGTTCTTTTTCCATTTGGAAACCAACACCAACCGGATTGGAGCAAATATTTGATAGCGGAGACCAACTCGAGCGAATCACACTAGCAAATGCAACCTATGGCAGTATTTTCAATGCTAGCCATGATAACATCACGCCCAAAAATCGTAGCGATAATAAAGGACCAGAACCAGAAGGAGTTTCTATTACAACTTTGAATGGTTCGATCTACGCATTCATCGCTTTAGAGCGAGTAGGTGGTGTTATGGTTTATAACGTCACAGACCCAGCTAATCCTGTTTTTGTGCAATGGGCCAATAATCGCAGTACAACTACTGCAGGTGTGGGTGATCTTGGTTCGGAAGGTATTTTCTTCATCAAAGCAGAAGATAGTCCTAACGGACTTCCTTTGGTAGTGGTATCAAATGAAGTGAGCAGTACGATATCCGTTTATTCAATTGGCGGAGGAACGGTTCCTTCTGCAGCGCCAACTAACTTATCTGCAGCTACCGCCACCGCGCCAGCGAATGTTAACCTTACTTGGGTGGACAATGCATCCAATGAAACAGGTTACTTGGTGAAGCGATCAACATCTGAAAATGCAGGTTTTGTAACCATTGCAACAGTTGCTGCAAATGCAACTGCCTATTCTGATGCAACGGTGTTAGAAAATACAACGTATTACTATCAAGTGTTTGCATTTAATGATTTTGGTGTGTCTGCAGCAAGCAATACTACTAATGCGCTAATCGTTTCGGCACCGGTTGCCAATGCAGCATCAAGTATTACTACGAATGGGCTGACAGCCAATTGGGCATCTGTTACCGCGGCAACTGGTTATCAAATCGATGTTTCTGCCGATAACTTTACCACGTTTGTAACCAACTACAATTCAAAATCTGTAACCGGCAATTCGGAAGCAGTTACAGGATTGTCACCAGGCGTTGAATATAAATATCGCGTGAGAGCAGTGAATGGAACTACTGTTTCACTATCGTCTAATGTTATATCGGCAACTACTTTAAAGCAAGATCAGACGATTACGTTTACAACACCAGCCGACAAAGTAGTAGGAGATGCGGCCTTTACATTAACAGCCACAGCTACTTCTGGACTGACTGTTGCATTTTCAACAACTTCTGATAAAGTTACGCTAAGTGGCAATCAAGTTACGATTGTAAAGGCCGGCAGAGCATCCATTACTGCAAATCAAGCTGGTAATTCTGCTTATAATGCAGCTCCTGCTGTCGAAAAAAGTTTCTGTATTAAACCTGCAAAGCCTACCATTGGAATTCAGAATGTAAATACGGAAGCGCCTACTTTAACTTCTACTGCAAGCCAAGGCAATCAGTGGTTCTTAAATGGTAGCGCTATTTCGGGTGCCACCAATGCAACATTGATTGCAACCACACCGGGTGTTTACAAAGTGCAAGTGCAAGTGGATGATTGTGTAGGCGATTTTTCTACCGATTTCGCATTGATCGTAACCGGCGATTTACCTACTTCTGCTGAAATAACCCTTTACCCCAATCCGGTAGAGAACTATTTGCAGATAGATGGAATTAAAGACGTGGTGACCACACAACTGGTAGATGTAACAGGCCGTGAGATGTCGCTAGTACTCGAGCGAAATTCAGGTGGTTACACAGCAGATGTACGCGATTTGCCAAGTGGACTATATGTTCTTCGACTCATCAATGCTACTGCTCACTATCAATTGAAGTTTGTAAAAAAATAAAACCTAACCAAATACGACCATGAATTCAAGACATAGAAAGTTGATACTCGCGATTGGTATACCAGTTGCTTTGTTCGGCTTATTGATAAATTTCTCAGGATGCTCTGATGATAAAAAAATATCACGCAAAGATGAGGTTACGGCTGCACTCACATCCGGAGTGTGGAAGGTAAAGACAGTAACTGTTGATGCGGTAGATAAAACTACAACTTATAAAGACTTGACCTTAACTTTTACCGCTACAGCATTTACATCCACTAATGGTGCTGCTATTTGGCCAGCGAGTGGAACGTATACATTTACAGATGGAAATGCCACTGCTATCAAGAGAAATGATAACCTTGAAATTCAAATTCAAGAAGCTACCACCACATCGCTAAAGCTTGGATTGAATTGGACCAAAACAACTTTGGGATCAGGCAGAGTTGAGTCGGTAAGCGGAACGCACGTTTTCAGTTTTACAAAGTAGGATTTCACTCTTCAACAAAAAAGGCAAGCTCAATTCGAGCTTGCTTTTTTTTGTTCATAACTCCTCTAACAACTAGGTTTAAAATTTCTGATTTTCAATTCAGTGCATGAATAAGCGTATGTTTTGAGTTTAGACGCTTCAACCCGGATCATGCAATAAGAATATAGAGTTACAAATTCTTTGGATTGTAGGGGTTTAACCTTGACAATACTCACGGTACCGTTAGCATTCGTCAAAATCACGCAATAGGAATTTTTATTGCGTGATTACGATTAAAATGTGCTAGCCCGTCGGGGCTGCCTGCGTATAGGATACGTTTAAAGAATACATGCTAGGACTCCAAAGGAGTCACCTGAAAACGATCTATAATTTCAGGTGGCTCCAATGGAGCCAAATTCATTCAGGTTGATTTTCTATAAACAGGATGCTCCTTCGGGAGCCCAAATCAATACCCTGTGGTTTAACCTAACATATCATTAAGAATATAGAGTTGGTCAATTGACTGACGAATCCTTCTGATTGTCGGGGTTTAACCTTGACAATACTCACGGTACCGTTAGCATTCGTCAAATGATGCAATAGGACGGCTTAAGCAACCTCAATCTTTTTTGATAAACCGTATTTGATAAACCGTGTTGGCTTGAGGTATTTTCAGTAAATAAATTCCTTCCGTAAAACTTTCGATGTTCAATTGATGCTCTGTATTCGCCTTCTCTAATGGAGTCTTTATTTCTCTTCCCAGTAAATCAACTACCACACATTCATTTGCCTCCGTTTCCAATCCAACAATGTATAAATGTTTACCTGCTGTTGGATTCGGGTAAACCGAAATGCTTGCCGTGGTTGTCAAATCACCTGTAATGACAATCGGGGTTTCATTCGAAAATTCGCTCACACACGTCTCTATGGTAACCTGAGTTTTAAAAGTCCCTGCAACTGAAGTGGTATAATTACTATTGATAGCACCTTCAATGATCGAACCATTCAAGAACCATTGATTTCCGGTAACGGCATCAGACGAAAGTGTAGCAGTACCCGATCCAAAAGAAACCGTTACGATTGGTTTTGCTGGCTTAATACAAAATTCTCTCGTCACAGCCTCTGCTGCCAAATAGTTTTCATTCCCCGATTGGGTAGCTGTGATGCTCGCCTTACCTGCAGACGCAATCGTAGTTTGACTTGCGTTGACGGTAACTTTTGAGTTAGGTGCGAGTGAAACAACAAGCCCTGAAGTGGATGAAGCAGAAATACTAAACGGCAAATCGCCAACTGTTTTATCGGTAATGGCTGCGAATGTAATAACCTGATTGGCTTTATTGATGATAAGACTTTGAGCTACATCTGTAGCGGCGAGATAATTTGCATCTCCACCTTGCTTTGCGGTGATGGTTACAGTTCCAGCTTTTAAGATTGTAACATTACTTCCTGTGATTGAAGCAATGGTTGCATCGGAACTGACGAAAGTAATTGGCAGCCCGGATGTTGAAGATGCCGAAAGAGCAAAAGGAGCATCGCCAAATGTTTTCGTTGGTAATGAATTAAAAGTAATGACCTGATTCGTTTTGGCAGAAAGATCAAACCGTGCGGTAACTGGTAAATGATCGGACGTGGTATTCACATAATTAGAAATGGTTGACCGCACATCTTCTATATTGATTGAGTTGGCTAAATAGGAAGTAGACAATTCGTTTGATGTAATGATATGATCTAAAAAACTACTGGAGTTGGGGAAGCTAATGCCACCATTTTGACTTAATGCATAGGTCAATGAATTGAAATTAGCTGTGTTATCTACAAAAACTTTATAGCTTGATTCTAATCCTGAAGCAATAGAATTATCTACATCGTCATTATAATCGCCCAGTAAAATGATGTTATCATTCGGATAGTTTGCTGCCAACGAATCGTGTAGCACTTTTACATCGTACTTTCTACGGTTATAGTCAGCAACCGCTGAACCGGATTTAGAATGAATATTAACCACTCTGATCCGTTTTTTTAATCCATCAATAGTTACATCAAATGTGGCCATAAAAGGTAATCTGCCGGATGACCAAAAGCTGGAAGGGGTGGTAGGATAGCTTGGTAGCAACGCATTATTACCTGCTCGCACTTCATCATAAAGTTGAGAGAACATGACTCGGGTGCTAATCAATTGCACGGTAGAAGTATTGTAAATAAATCCAACTTTTTGAGGAGGGAAATTAGGGTCTGCCGGATCGAAAGAGTAAGACCATTTAGTGGATAAAATGCCATTGTACCCTGGCAATTTACTAATCAATTCATTGAATGCTGCATCATCTGCTACTTCTTGCACGCCATAAATGTCTGCATTGATGCTGCTCAATACTGTAGTCACATTGTTTATTTGTAAAGCGTCATCTAGTGGACCAAACTCACTGCCACTCGTGTCTTTCACATCGGTTCCGAAGAATTCTAGGTTATACGTTGCAATGTCAAATGTTTCAGCTTTCGGATATGAACTGCCCGAAACTTTCCCAAACGATGTATCAAGTCCGGTGCCTTTAAAATTGATAGCGCCTTCCCATTTCAATTGTTTTGCAGTGGGAGAAAATCGTACAAAAATTGTTTTGCTCAATGCTGCTTCAGAACTTGGTACAAGCACGGTGGCTGAAAAAGTAGCGTTATCGGTAGACAATTCAAATCCGGTCGGTGCACTAACTGTAACATCTCCATAGCCGATGGATGTAAAGGAAAAACTTTTCGAAGCAGAAGTGCTTCCTGATTTTACTTCTCCAAATAATTGACTGATAGCGGGTACATCAATGTAGCTGGCCACATTTTCAACGCTCCAATCATCGAATGTCCATCGAGAGGCTGCTGTCGTATTGGAAGTGTAGATGATGGCAATATACATGGATTGTTTGGGGAGAATGATGTTAGCCGATTTAGTCCACAGCGAAGAGTTAGACGCAGGGAATTTTCCGTCTAGCGTAATCCAAGTAGCATTCGCAGGATCTCCGGTTCCATTGTAGTCGGTTGAATATTTTAGCTGTAATCCATCTCCCGCGAAAGCGGAAATTGTCCAAAAGGAAAGTGCGGGGTAATTTACAAATCCGGTTAAATCCAATAATGGTGAAATCAACCAGTCTTCATTGTTTTGCGAACCGGAGGCGAACCCGTTTATCTGTGCGGCTTTATCTGGGGTACTTGCATTACATCCCGTAAGGCAACTTCTACCAAAATTGGTCGATGCCCACACTTGTGCTCCTACTTTACTGAATTGAATCCAACCGCTATTGCTCAAAAAGGCCGGGTCATTAAAGTTTTGTTGAAAAGGATCAATCGCTGTTGCCGTTAATGAAATCAGCTTATCGCTGGCACCTGTAGATGCGTTCGTAATCGTTCCCGTTTGGGTTCCAATATTTCCGCTCGGATTAAATTTTACATAGATAGTTTGAGGTGAGCCAAACAGCGACTTATTGATTGATAGCGTAGAAGTGTAGTTGGAATTGTCAATCGAAACGAGAAAATTTCCAGACACTGAAATAGATACATCATTGGTTAAATCACTTGCAGAAAGTGTATAGGTTTGATGGGTAGATTGTTTGGATTTGGCTGTAAAGCCATCAAAGGTGATACTCGTTTTGGAAGTGTTGATGAGCGGAGTAGTAGATGTGCTGGTGGTTACATCTAGCATTGTTGATAGTGTTTGTAAATTAGAAAACGCATCTTCAGCCACCACATAAACATCATAACTAGTTCCGGCAACCAAGCCTGTAATTGTTTTTATTGAAGTAGTCGAAGCCGCACTTACAGGTAATGAGCCACTCAATGAAATGGTTGAACCGCTTTGATCTTGCCCCAATTTGGTTTGGGCTGCGGACGGCGCTAATGCTGCATCGGCTAACACAACATAGTAGATAGTGCCAGCCTCATTGAGTTGAACTTCTAGATCAAACTGACTTTGAAAAATAGATGAAGTAGATGGAAAACCACTTATGAAGACAGGTGGGGTAACATCGGCAGCTAATGGTTCCGCACTCGCAGATGAGTTTTGAGGTTCAGGTGTGCGCGAAATGAAATCAGCCAAGTTGTTATTGCTATCAAACCCATTTCCAAGTAAAGCATCTGCCCCCGATGAAATCATACTGCTGGCTGTAGAAGCAGCATTTGCTTTGCGTTCCATCGAAGTCGTGTTCGTAAGTGCGGGAGCCACCGTTCCCTCAAATCCATTGGCAGTTCCAAATCCAATCAGATCAATCAAATTTCCGCCCGAAGGATTTGACCCGGTTAATGCGGTGGTACTATTACAAAGCGCTACTTTTCCATTTGTGGCACTTAAAGCCAAAGTACCAATAACATCTGGCGTGGGTAAATTCACAGTTCCACCTGCCCCTTGTGCTTGTTGTATGAGGTAAAAGCCTTTAGCGGCAATGGAGCCAGAAAGGTTGGTTACTTGCCAACTGGTGCCAGTGGCAGATGCATATTGAACACTCCAACCCGCTAGACTGATTGCATTACTGGTAGGATTATAAAGCTCAATAAAGTCATTTTTTAAGGTCGCGCCTGTGTTTCCACCACCACCATACACTTCACTAATCACTACTTGCTGAGTAAATCCAACAAGGCTGAGGGACCAAAATCCAACAAACAGCACACAACGTAAAATTTTGATCATATTTTGGGGAGTATGTTTAATCTACAAAGGTCGGCAAATACAATCCCTCTATCTAAAAACTAGAGTTATGAGTTCGTTAAATAAATGAGTTTGGGCACTGATAAAATCCGATCTCAAGCTTTTGACCTAATTTTTTGGTTATTTTGAGCATAATTCTTCATTCGATGTTTAAAAAAGTAATTGACCAATTCTCGCGTTTCTTCGTAGGCGGACTGTTTATTTTTTCGGGTCTGATTAAACTGAACGACCCTATAGGCACACAAATCAAAATGGAAGAATACTTTGAAGTATTCGCACAAGACTTTGGTTCTTTCTTTCATTATTTCATTCCGTGGTCGCTTGAGATTGGCATGATCATGATCATTTTAGAGTTGGCCATTGGGGTAGCCATTCTTATTTACTGGCGAATGAATCTGACCACGTGGGTTTTGTTGGGACTCATGCTTTTCTTTACATTCCTCACGTTCTACTCTGCTTATTTTAACAAAGTAACGGATTGTGGTTGCTTTGGCGATGCGATTAAGTTAACGCCGTGGGAGTCTTTCACCAAAGATGTGGTGCTCATGGTTTTTGTCTTGCATCTTTTCTGGTATCGCAAAAAGTATGTGCCTGTGTTGCGCACACGCGAAGGCTATGCCGTAGTGTTGGTCACAATTGTGCTTTGTACTTTTCTGGGCGTGTATGCCATTCGTCACTTACCTTTCATCGATTTTAGAGCTTACCGTATCGGAAATATTATTCCAGAACAGATGATTGCGGCCGAGCAACCCATTATCGAGTATGTTTTTCAAAAAGATGGAAAGGAAATCGCTTCCGACAAATACCTCACCGATCCGGGTTACACGTATGTTTCATCACGCGTGTTGAACGAAGACAAAATCAAACCAAAAATTACCGATTATTCTGTGTCGAGCGCGGAAGGTGAAGACAAAACGCAATATACCTTTCAAGGCAATCGATTAATTATTGTGATGTATGATGTATTAAAAGCATCGACCGAAGATATCGCTGCCATTCGAAAATTAACGCAAGATCTCGAAGGTAAAGTGGATTGCTTTGTTTTAACATCATCAAGCGCAGAAATGATGGAAGCATTTCGTCATCAACATCAGTTGGCCGTGCCTTATTATTTTTCAGATGCTACCGTACTGAAAACAATTATCCGGTCGAACCCTGGAATTGCGCTTTGGAAAGAGGGTAAGGTACTTGGTAACTGGCACCATCATGACACCCCCACGTCTGCTGAAATAGTGGAGTTGATTAAATGAAAATTTTTTTAATCGGGTTACCGGGGTCAGGAAAAACCACGTTGGGCAAGCAAGTGGCCAGTCAGCTCTCCATTCCGTTTGTTGATTTAGATGCTTCGATTGAAAAAGCCGAGCAGCGCTCTATTCCTGAAATTTTTAAGCAGTCGGGCGAAAATTATTTTCGCAAGATTGAATCAGACTTGTTAAAAAAATGGGCTGTGTCAACTACAGATTTTCTAATGGCAACCGGTGGAGGTGCTCCTTGCTTTATGGACAATATTCAGACCATGAATCAATATGGACTCACTTTTTTTTTAGATGTGCCTGCCATGGAAATCGCACATCGCATCGCAGCTTCCAACAAGCAAGATCGTCCTCTTTTTAACTCGATGGATTTTGACGTATTAAAAGATCAGATTGAAACATTGCGTAGCCGCAGGATTTCTTTTTACAAACAAGCACAACAAACTTTGGCAGGTCGTGGAATTCAATCGCAACAATTAGTGGAGTTGATCAAAAAGGGAATCCAACAGTGAACACCACTGATGAGTTGGTAATCGAATTTTTTACAATAGGTGTTTTTTCCCACGGCACCGGATAGGGTCGGTAGATTCCGCTGGTTTGTACAATAACTACGCCGGCATCAATATAAAATTTTTGCGTTCGGTAGCCACCTCCCAACGTAAAGTTGTTGATGTCTCCCACGGTACTTTTCCGGATACTTGAACTTGGATCGGGCATGGAACTGTAGCCCGCACGAAAGCGAAAATTCTTAACGCGATATTCGGCACCAACCCTAATATTGAAAACAGATTTATAGGCAGATTTAATTCCGCTATTGGCATCGTCAAAAGAAACACCATCGGTTGCTGAGTTGTAGGATGATCCTCCGAAGTTGATGTATTCCAGATCGGCAGATACAAACCCTTTTTTCGCTAACAGAAAGGTGATACCTCCATTAAATTTCCAAGGGGTACTGAGTGTATAATTAGTAGTAAGCTCATCGGTGGAGGCACTCTCATTATTCAGCTTCACAAATTTCGTGTTGTCAGTAGGGCTGAGATAGTAGGTGTAATTTTTCCAGACTGTGCTCATGTCTCCATAGTACGTATCGGAAAGCGTATAAAAAGTAGGCGTGCTGATGGCAAAGCCAATCTGCGCATAGTCTATAGGTTTGTAAATCGTTCCAATGGTCAAATTAAAACCCGAACCTGTAATATCAAGACTCTCATCCAGGCTTAAACTTGCCAGCGGGCCTGAATCAAATTTTTCTTTGTAGGATTTACGGCTAGAGTAGCGCAGACTTGTAATTCCTAAACTGGCACCCAAGTATACTTTATCTCGGATGTTGATGCCGTAGCCTACATTGATTTGATTCTGACCACCTGAAGTTTGGACACTTTCACTTTGCGTTGGCACACCATTGCGATAGTAGGGCAGTTGGGTAGCATCCGTAAAATATGCATTTGGATTGCCGCCCACTTTGTTGATACTAGAATCGCCTATCAGAAAATTTTGATATGCCAACCAGGACGGTGTGAGGTACTGATCGCCTGAACTGCTGAACTGACTGCTATTTTGCCCATTGGCAGTATTGATAAAAGCGTTGATGATGGAACTGTATGGGTTGGTTCCCCGGTAGTTAAAAGATGAATTGAAATCGTTAATGCGATTTAATGAAATAGCAAAATTGCCACTGATCACTGAGTTGCTCTCGCCACTGAGATCGTTGTGGAATACCACGCTGATACCCGGCAGTGTGAAGTTCGTCTGCGAAGTGCTTTGATTGGCAATCAGGCTGTCGCCCAGCAAAAAATCGGATGAAACATTGGAGAAGTTCAGCGATGGGCTTACAGTAAATTCATTGCGGTTAAAAAAACCAAGCCCTGCAGGATTGGAATACGCCGAACTATAGTCGCCACCCAAGCTTGTTTGGGCACCGCCAATTCCTTTGATCCGGGCGCTACCACCCGGATTGGTACGACTGAAAATGAGAGCAGATTGTACATAGCTCTGCGCACATACCTGCGATGCTAAAAGCATGAGAAATCCACTCAGCAGATGCCGATATCTCCGTGTCATTCTGGTAAATAAAAAAAGTTAATTTCTAGAGGCTGAAATTAATCTCTGCCTCTTCTGCCGCCACTGCTTCCGGCACCGCCACCACCAAAGCCACCACCACGGTTGCCGCCACCGTTACCCATGGTTGTGTTTCTGAAGCCACCGTCATTGCCCCAGCTTGCGTTTGGATTCGTCCATGTGTTTTGGCGTCCGTTCGGATTGCCGGTGGTATTTCCCCATGAACCTCTGTCGGGAGTTGTAGATGAAACATTTTGTCTCCAGCTTCGGTCATAATACTCAGCACCCGTGTTAGGATTAGACGAGCTTTGACGAGATTGATAGTAGGCAGCATTGGTCTCTCCCCATGTAGGGCGAGTAGCAGGTCGGTTTTCGTTTACCACAACTACTGTGGGATAATATGAATAGCCACCGTAAGGGCTGTAGAAAGAATTACCCCAGCCATTGTTGAAGGAGCCCATTCCATAATAATTTCCATAATAATTGTTGTAGAAAGGATTGTTAAATCCATTGCCATAAAAACTACCTAGACCGAATGAGAAGCCAGGTTGATAGAATCCGTTGCCGTAACCATACCCGTAATTAGGACTCATCATTCCAAAGCTGTTGTAAGGATTCATGCCGTACCCATAATTGCTGTATGGATAATACGATGAATTGTAATTGGTATACGCACTGTTACCGCATGATCCGCAGTTGTTCACCAATTGTTGGTTAACACTTACCGGCATGTAATTGGGTGAAAAGAAACTAGCCAACGATGCAGATGATCCGCTTGTTTTGGCACCTGCCACGTATTCCGGATTTACATTTCGTGCAGAATAGCTATCGGTTGGGTTAATCACGCTGGCTGTTTCGCTTTCCGTTACTCTTTGGGCACTTTCATACGATAGCGCAACTTTTCGTGAAGCGTTTAATGTGACCCTGTCTTTCGATGTAAAATACATATCATCCAACTCTTCGGTGCTTTGTGCCATCGCGCACACACTTGCTGCCATAGACAGTAAGGTTAAGAATGCTACTTTCGTTTTCATAGTCAATGTATTTAATAACCAAAGATACTAACGTAAATCTACCATTTTTAGGTATGTCTCTACAACATTTAGGACACAAGAAAGGTGCCACCATTCAAAATTTGAATTGAAAACCTGCCAATCCTTCCAATAACCCTATATTTGCCTTTCGTTTAGGCAAGAATTTGACATAAAAAAATGGGAAAGGAGATTACAAGCCGCGAGGCAGATTATTCGCAATGGTATATTGATCTGGTAAAGAAGGCCGATTTGGCAGAAAATTCAGAGGTGAGGGGTTGTATGGTGATAAAGCCCTATGGCTACAGCATTTGGGAGAAAATGCAGCAGGCTTTGGATAAAATGTTCAAAGATACCGGCCACGTAAATGCCTATTTTCCGCTTTTTGTGCCCAAAAGCATGTTTGAGGCCGAAGAGAAAAATGCGGAAGGCTTTGCCAAGGAGTGCGCCATTGTTACCCATTATCGGTTAAAAAATGACCCTAGCCGCCCAGGCAAGCTCATGGTAGACCCTGAAGCCAAATTAGAAGAAGAATTGGTGGTGCGCCCTACCAGCGAGGCCATCATCTGGAGCACCTATAAAAAATGGATTCAATCGTATCGCGATTTGCCTTTGCTGATTAACCAATGGGCCAACGTGGTGCGATGGGAAATGCGCACACGCCTCTTTTTGCGCACGGCAGAATTTTTATGGCAGGAAGGCCACACGGCCCACGCTACAGCTGCTGAAGCGGTAGCAGAAACCAAACAAATGTTGGATGTGTATGCAGAGTTTGCCGAGACATTTATGGCGATGCCGGTCATTAAAGGAAGAAAGTCGGAAGGCGAGCGTTTTCCGGGAGCAGTGGACACCTATTGCATCGAAGCAATGATGCAGGATGGCAAGGCTTTGCAAGCAGGTACTTCGCATTTTTTAGGACAAAACTTTGCCGATGCGTTTAATGTACAGTTTACCAACAAAGAGGGAAAACTTGAAAAAGTGTGGGGTACCTCATGGGGTGTGAGCACACGACTGATGGGTGCTTTGATCATGGCACATTCGGATGATGATGGATTAATCATACCCCCAAAGTTGGCACCGATTCATGTGGTGATTATTCCTATTTTCAAAAGTGAGGAAGAGTTGAATAAAGTGTCCGTAAAAGCGGAAGAGATTGCGAAAGAACTGCGAAAGCAAGGTCTGTCTGTAAAATTCGATAACCGCGATACACTAAAGCCGGGCTTTAAGTTTGCTGAATATGAATTGAAAGGAGTGCCTGTGCGCATAGCCATTGGCCCCCGCGATTTGGAAAACGGAACGGTGGAAGTGGCGCGCAGAGATACCAAAGAAAAGAAAGTGATGCAGATGGATGCCGTAGTGGCTGAGATGCCTGCTTTGCTGGATTCCATTCAACAAACCATTTACGATCGGGCGCTTAAGTTCCGAAATGAAAAAATAACGAAAGTAGATTCGTACGAAGAATTGAAGCGCGTGTTGGATGACAAAGGGGGCTTTGTTTCAGCACATTGGGATGGTACGGCTGAAACCGAAGGTAAAATTAAAGATGAAACCAAAGCCACTATTCGCTGTATTCCATTGGATGCAGTAGAAGAAGAGGGAGTTTGTATTTATTCAGGCAAGCCATCCAAGCAACGTGTGTTATTTGCGCGGGCGTATTAAGATTTTGAGATGTTTTTGCGTACTGAACCGAGTTCATTTAATTGTAGTAACTTTATTGCTTTCTAAGTTTAGATACAAATGGCAGATTGGTCAATTGTTTTATCGCTGATTACAGTGGGCCTACTATTGGTAGTGGTAGAAATTGTCTTTATTCCTGGAACAACGGTAGTAGGTTTAGTCGGATTTATATTTCTAATTATTGGCGTTGGCCTTAGTTTTAAATATTTTGGTGGAGAAGTGGGATGGATCATATTGGCGAGTACTTCAGTAACTTGCGGAGGCATGCTCTATTTTTCATTCAATACAAACACATGGAGTCGATTTTCATTAAAATCTGCCATCAATAGCAAAGTTAATGAAGGAGAAATCGAGAAGTTTGCCATTGGTATGGAGGGACAAGCTGTTTCAGCTTTGCGCCCAATTGGGAAGGCAGAACTAAACAACCAAATGGTGGAAGTGAGAACGAATGGAGATTATCTGGACAGCGGCAGTAAAATTCGTATTATTAAAATAGTTTCAAATCAAATAATCGTAGAACCAATCAACTAAAATTTACCTATGGAATTATCATTTATTTTAACCGTGTTCGTCATTATCATTCTGTTTTTCATGTTTACCTACTTTGTGCCGGTAGGTTTATGGATAACGGCGATTTTTTCAGGAGTTCGCGTAAGCATTGGCCAATTGATTGGAATGCGTTTGCGTAAAATTCCACCCTCCATTATCGTTAACTCATTGATCACCGCTACCAAAGCGGGCATTGCATTAACACCAAGTGATTTGGAAACCCACTATTTAGCAGGTGGCGATGTGCCAAATGTTATTAAGGCATTGATTTCTGCCGATAAGGCAAATATTAGTTTAACGTTCAAGCAAGCAACTGCCATTGATTTGGCAGGTCGCAATGTGTTTGAAGCTGTACAGATTTCGGTGAATCCTAAAGTGATCAATACACCTAAAGTTGCTGCGGTAGCTGCGGATGGTATTCAATTAATTGCTATTGCCAGAGTAACCGTTCGTGCCAGCTTAGCGCAATTAGTGGGTGGTGCCGGTGAAGAAACTATTTTGGCTCGTGTGGGTGAGGGTATTGTAACCTCGATTGGTCAGGCCGCATCACACAAGGAAGTGTTGGCTAACCCTGATAAAATTTCTAAACTGGTTTTATCACGTGGATTGGATGCAGGTACTGCGTTTGAAATCTTATCCATCGATATTGCTGACGTAGATGTGGGTGCCAACATTGGTGCCAAATTGCAAACCGATCAGGCAGCTGCTGATTTGCGTGTAGCTGAAGCGAGAGCAGAAGAGCGCAGAGCAATGGCCGTGGCCGTAGAACAAGAGATGAAAGCGAAAGCACAAGAAGCGCGCGCGAAAGTAATTGAAGCCGAAGCAGAAATTCCGAAGTCTATTGCACAAGCTTTCTTGAGTGGTAACTTAGGTGTGATGGACTATTACAAGATGCAAAATGTACAAGCCGATACTGAAATGAGAAATTCCATTTCCGGAAGTGGCAAAGGCGGAAGCCAGCCTACTAAATAACTCATCGGAAGTCATTGAATAAAAAAAATCTCCTGCTGGTCAGGAGATTTTTTTTTGATAGTACAGATAGTCAAATGTTAACAGTAATCGATTTTAAGTAATGACAATTATTGGTGATAAGAATACGTTTGCGGTCGAATATGAAGTGCAGATGCTCGAACCTGTAAAAATGGCGTATAGCCGTATCTGGATACAAGGACAATATTTTGGAGACATTGAGGATACTGGCCATCTTTTCGGTATCTATAATTGTTTAGATAATATAATCATAAAAAGGGAACTCTTAGTCGAACCAGAATTTGATAACAAATCACCCTATGAAATATTGAGATTAACTTTTCCACACGTTTTACAGAAGGAAAATCTTGATACTCTTTGGGATGATTCTAAATCATTTGATAAACATGCGTTTCAGTTTGGTGAGAATTATGATAACTATTTGGTTAGCATTTTTGCTGTTGATAAAATTACTCATTTCGTTTGGCAATTCTGGAGTGGTCCAGACATGATTGCAAGCAATGATCTGGTCGCTAAACGGGGTGCTGCAAACTTTCAAGATATCATATTCGTGCACGATCAATTACAGAAAGAATTTGTCATCAAATGATATGTCTACCTAAAATACCACTCGTAATCCGATTTGGTGGCAATACCAACCGGCCCTTCGTAAATTCCTCCCGTGTTTCCCATATCTTCTACCAGCACCTCAATTACATTTTCGGCTCCTTTCTTTAATAATCCGGAGGGAATACTGTAAGCTCTTTTTTCCTGATACGATTCGCTTGAACCATATTCTTCATGATCGTTGGTGGAGCCTATTAATTTGCCATTGAGATACACCTTATCAAAGTCATCGATCTTGCCCATCAATAACACCAGATTTTCGGTGGTACTGTTTTCCGGAAACGTAAATGTTTTTTTATACCATGCAAAGCCATCGTACTTGTAATAGCCCTGATGATCCCATGGGCCGGGCACGAGTATACGCTTCCAACTCGATTCGTTTTTTACGGGCTTGTCATTCCAACTGGTGGCAAAAGACCAAACACCTTGTAGGTCGAGCAGCAGATGGCTTTTCTTTGCTACGAAAATTCCCAACCGTCCTTCGATGATGCCACCACCGAGCGTTACATCAAAAACCCGAACGGCGATCACATTCATTCCGTTGAAGTTGATCAAGTCATTGGGGATGTTGTATTTGCGTTCGCTGTTATACGCTGTTTTAAAATGTGGAGGCATGGCACCTGAAAAACCAATGAGCTTTCCATTCACATACACCTCATCACAGTCATCGATATAGCCCAGATTTAAGTAATAGTTCTCTTGTTTTTTTAATTTCCTGCCATCAAATTTTTTGCGATACCAGGCAAACCCATCGTACCCATTGAATCCTTTATCTTCCCATGGAGAAGGAGCGAGGATGTTTCCCCAGCGTGTGTCATCGTAGTTGGCTTCTGACCATACAGACTCATCGTCCAGCGTGAACTTCCACAGTCCATCCAATGGAATAACCTGTGCATGAAGGGGAGAGGCGATTAGCAAAAAAAAGAATGTGAAATAAAACCGCATCGAACTACTTTTTTATAAAGATACACAAATGTAAAAAGAAGGTGAATGACCTATTGGCCACTCACCTTGCTCCAAATAAACCCTAATTATTCGAAGCGACCAAAGACTGATTGTAAGTTGTGCTTTCGAGGCGAGGAGTAAAGCCCTTGCTATTTTTCGATTCGGTGATTAGGTACGTCACCGACACGTTTTCCGAAATCACTTCCACTTTAAATTTCTTAGAGTCAATACCACTCACATCGTATTTTTTGATAAAACCATGTGCAAATGAACTTGGCTTTACGCGATCTGTTTTCAGTACTCCACTTTCGTTTGAGAAGCGAACTTCCACCGGCTTGGTGGTTTCATACGCGTATAAAATTTTCACTACTCCTTCCTCGGCAGATGGAAGTACTTTGATGGCTGGCGACAATTCTGATTGTGCTTGTGCTGTGATGGCAGTGCCCGCGATTACGGCAAATGCTGCGATAATGGTTTGAATTTTCATGGCTTTGTATATTTAAACTTGTTGATTGAATTACAAGTCAAATAACGCCGCTATGACTGGATGAGATGTCACCGCTCAGTAAAGGTTTGTAACAAGTTGTCACAACCCAAAAAATAAAATCAGATCACCAACTTATAGCCGGTGCCATGCACGGTAAGGATGATTTTGGGTTGGTTGGGATTCACTTCTGTTTTTTGACGGAGCCGCACAATGAAATTATCAACGGTCCGTGTCGTGATTTGCTCTTCGTAGCCCCACACGTTTTCCAATAACTGATAGCGACTCACAATCTGATTTTTATTTTTAAAGAGATACTGCAGCACTTCCATTTCTTTGTGTGATAGTTTTACCTCTTCGCCATTTTCACTTGCCTGAAAGAGAGAGAAGTCAATAGATAACCGGCCAATTTGAATTTTGTCCTGCGGATTGTCGGTTGGATTTGTTTGGCTTCTGCGGAGAATGGCTTTCACACGCGCCAGCAATTCGCGCACGCTAAAGGGTTTGGTGATGTAATCATCGGCTCCAAGTTCTAAACCTAATACTTTATCAATTTCTTCGCCACGCGCAGTCAATAAAATGATTGGTGTGCGAATGCCTGCGGCTCGTGCAGATTTGCAAACATCGAAGCCGGAAAGTTTAGGCAACATCACATCCAACAAAATGAGATGGAAAGATTCTGTTTTGATCGCACTGAGGCCTGCTTCGCCATCAGAGGCAATGCTAACCGTGTAGCCATCTAACTCCAAGTTATCTTTCAAACCTAGTTGCATGGCGGGTTCATCTTCAATGAGCAATATCTTAACCATGAGGGGTAGTTGTTTTTTGTAATGGAAAGTAAAGCGTAAAGCACGAGCCTTTTCCTACTTCACTCTCTACAGTGATTCTGCCTTGCTGTGCATCCATCAGTTGTTTGACAAGCGAAAGCCCGAGACCTGTTCCACTGGTTTTAGCCAGGTTGCCAGAGGATACACGATAAAATTTATCGAACACATGCTTTTGATCTTGTTTGCTGATGCCGATGCCAAAATCTTTTACAATCAGTAAACCAAAATCTTTTTCGGCCAGTAAGCTGATCTCAAGTCTTTTAGTGTCCATCGAATATTTGATGGCATTGTCAATTAAGTTGATGAATGCTTCCATGAAAGCTTCGCGATCGGCAAGTACCCACACCGGACCAGAATCTTTCAATTCGTACACAAAGCCTTTATTACGCAAATGAAAGTCATAGGTTTTTAGTACGTCTTCCGTGGTTGCCTTCAGATCCAATGCTTCTGGATGCAGCACTTTTTTCTTCGCTTCTGTCTGGCTAAAATTTAAAATTTTGTTGACGATGCCCGAAAGTCGTTGTGTTTCTTTGCTGATGATGCTGTAGTATTCTTTTTTCTTTTCTTCCGATTTAACCCGATCCATTTCCAGTGTTTCGGCAAACATGCTGATCAGTGCGAGTGGGGTACGGATTTCATGCGAAACATTGGAAACAAAGTCGGCCTTGTTTTGCGCCAGTTGCACTTCGCGCTTCACGTTTCTGAACACCAGAATGACGGCAATGATCAGAATGACATCCAACACAATCAGTAGAGAGAGATTGGTATAGGTGCGTTCGTCTATAATTTTTTGTAGCGTGGAGCCAACGGTGCGTATGCCTAATTCATGTTCTGGAAAAATCCAAAACGTTTTGGTGAGCGATTCTTTTTGAAGAGAAGTGGTATCGCCTTGCAACGTTGAATATCGCGGTCGTGCAGTTGGCTTTCTGAAAACCGATAACACAAACTGATCTTTGGCCACCATCTGCAAGCGGGGTCCGACTAAATCCTGAATAAAGTCTTCGCTATTCACAATTAACCCAACCACCTGGTAACCTTTGAGAGTTTGTGAAATATAGATGATACAATGGAGCAGAGGCTTTCCCCAATCGTAATTCAACGAGATGGTTTTTTGAAATCCACTCTTTTTAAACTCAATCAGTTGTTGAATGATTTCCGGATTGGCGAGGAAGGCGTTTTGTACTTTCTCCTCCCATCCTCCCGCAGCAGAATCCAATGAAAAGAAGCGAACAGTCGGTTTACCTTCCAGCGTGTCGACGACGAAGATGCGGTGGAGAGACGGATTGAGGGTGAGTAGTTTTTCAAATGCCGCTTCGGTAGAGGATTCTTTGGCTGCTTCCACTTTGGTAATCCAGTTGCTCAGCACATCATCGGAGTATTGGTTGATGGAGAATAGGATCGCATCCAATTGTTTTTCATAGATCTGCTGAATCATCTTCTCGTCTTTGTTCAGTGCCGACATTTCGTATACCGAAAAGAAAAGAGCCGGTAGCAAAAAGACAATGCCTAAGAGAAGCCCGATGCGGTTCGTCGATTTCATTTGAGTTTAAAACTAACGTAATTTTTATTAATCAGTTATCCGCTCTTCAAATTTATGATTCACTCTGATGACTCATGAAAAATGCTACGGTTTTATTTCAATCGCTTTGAACTGCCAATTTTAATCATGAATTTGAAGCGAATTAAAAAACTATTAGAGAACTTGGTGATGCGTAAAATTTTAGTGGTGCTTTCTATTATGGCCCTATCTTGTAGCGAAAAAAAAACAATAACGGCAGAAGAGCGTGAGGCTCATCGAACAGAAATCGACAAATGGCATGCGAAACGTTTGGAAGATGTAAAAGCTCCGAATGGCTGGCTCAATTTAATCGGGCTCTATTGGTTGGAGTTGGGCATCAATACATTTGGCAGTGGTGCGGACAATGCGCTGGTGTTTGCCAATACATCACTTCCCCCCAAGGCGGGTCAATTTCTTTTGCAAGGCGATACGGTTACTCTGGTAGCTGAAAAGGACGTTGTGATTAAAAGTGGTTCGGATACCATCCGCAACGAAATAATTTTTAATGTTGCTAACAAGACAAACCGGACGCTCGACTATGGCTCGATCCGCTGGAGCATAATCAAGCGCGATGAAAAAGTAGGCGTGCGTGTGCGTGATTTGGCGAGCAAAGCCGTGACCGATTTTAAAGGAGTAGAACGCTTTCCGGTAGACATTAACTGGCGCTTGCCTGCCCGCTTTGAAAAAGGAGATTCCTTGCGGACGATTGAGATCACAAATATTATCGGACAAACTGTAGCTCAGCCATCGCCTGGCACAATCGTTTTTTCTGTGAATGATGTAGAACACCGATTGGATGTGATGGAGGGAGCAGAAGAATTCTTCATTGTTTTTGCGGACGCCACCACTGGTCACGATACCTATGGCGGAGGACGTTTTATTTATGTGAAGAAGCCCGATGCGGAGGGCAATACCATCATCGACTTTAACAAAGCATACAATCCGCCCTGTGTGTTTTCACCGTATGCGACTTGTCCGCTGCCGCCGCCCCAAAATAATTTGAAACTAAAAGTTGTGGCTGGAGAGAAGACATACGGTGGTGGTGAGCATCATCTGTAAACTGAGATACAAGGACAAATCATCAACCAATGGCTATGAATAAAAAGTACTGGATCTTAGCACTGCTCTCCTTACTGTCTGTTATTACTTTTTTAGATCGCAATGCTATCTCTATTGCGGGAGTTCGCATTACACAAGAGTTGGGATTATCGGAAAGTCAGTTTGGATGGATACTGACTGCTTTTACTCTTTCATATGGACTCTTAGAGATACCGATGGGATTGTGGGGCGATCGATTTGGCGAGAAGCGTGTCATCATCCGCATTGTGTTTTGGTGGTCGTTGTTTACTGCGCTCACCGGCTTGGTCACTGGCTTTGCTTCACTTTTTCTTGTGCGTTTTTTGTTTGGTGCAGGCGAAGCGGGAGCGTATCCTAACACTGCTATCTCCATTCGCAAATGGTTTCCCATTATTGAGCGTGGCCGAGCACAATCATTTATTTGGATGGCCAGCCGCATCGGTGGCGCCATTGCTCCGTTTATTGTAGTGCCCATGCAAATGCAGTTTGGGTGGCACATGACGTTTTATTTTTTGGGCGCGATCGGTTTGGTGTGGGTATTGGCGTGGTGGCTCTTGTATCCATCAACTACAACGAGTGATGTGCCGCAGGAAAAAGTAGAAACACCTTCGTGGCGAGCACACCTGACCGATCGTAATTTTTGGTTTTTGTTGATCATGTATTACTGCTACGCGTGTGGTGTATTTTTCTTCATCTCCTGGTTGCCGAAGTATTTGCAAAATGGCAGAGGCATTGGTGAAGGAGAGTTAGCGTATTCCGCATCTCTGCCGTTTTTGTTAGCAGCCTTCGGTTGTTGGTTGGGCGGCTTTGTCAGCGATTGGTTGGTGACAAAGATTGGCATCAACTGGGGACGAAAAATTGTTCCGGTAGTTGGCTTGAGTTTATCCGGCTTGGTTATGTTGATAGCGCTCTTCACCAAAGACAACTCTGTGGCTATCGTGTTTCTCGCGTTAGGTCTTGCCTTTATGGATGTAACAGCACCTGTTGCATGGGCCGTGGCTACGGATATTGGAGGAAAGGCAAGTGGAGCGATTACAGGTGCCATGAATACAGCAGGTTTGTTAGGAGGCACAGCGGCATCTTTGGGAATTGGATACCTAGTTGCATGGAAAGGAAATTACGATTTGCCGGTGATTATATTAGCAGTGCAACTTTTGATCGGAGCACTGTTTGCCGGATTGTTAAAGGTTACGCACGCGAAGGGTTAGAGCTTAATCACGATAATATTTACTCAAACTTGACCTAAGTTTCTGTAAATGCGGTCTTTCAAACATTAATAACAAATTACTCAATACACTGAATAAAAATACTCAATGTGCTGAGTAAAATGTAATCAAGATTAAACCCCGACTATCTGAATGATTTTTAGACGTCTCGAGCGGATTCGAACCGCTGTAAGAGCTTTTGCAGAGCTCCACCTATCCCCTCGGCCACGAGACTAAGATTGGTTATTTCAACAAACCCGCAAATCGTTGATAGAATAAAGTCGGGCTGTTTTCATTTTTCGGTTCATATTTTCCGGTCACGATCGGAATGTAAATCACGCGCCTTCTGCTAGCTTCTCCTGCCACTGTGGATTTAGCTACCCGATGCCACAAGCGACCATCGTGAATGGTGAGGTCTCCTGCTTTAGGTATAACGGCTACCTCTTGTGCATCGGGGCGGTTGTCGAAGAAGTGAGCTTTGCGGAACAAGAGACTGCGCAGGTTTTGAGTGTGCGTACCGGGGATTAAACGCAGCCCGCCATTTTCAATTTTTAAATTGCTAAGGTGAATGCCCACGTTGAGCATGGGGTTTAACTTTTGCCCGTAGAAAATATCGCGCAAACCATCCACATGCCAGCCCATTTGTGTGAATTGGCTGCCTGGCCCGTTTACATAATGATTAAACACCATACCATCCTTTTCCGAATCGCCCAAGCGTGCTTCCGGCCCGATCAACTCTAATAAGGTAGAAAAGCGGGGATCTAATAAAAACTCTGCCAGCACCGGATGATGCTGATTGATAAAGGCAAATCGCTGCACGATAGGAGAGCCGTCCAGGTCTACTCCATATTTAATAGGCACACCATTGATTTTAGTAATTCCTTCACTGATCCACTTTTGTTGTACCTCTTGCGAAGCTTGAATAATGGCTTCTACCGCGTGTGTAGGAATGAAGTTTTCAAAATGAATGAATCCAAACTGGTTGAAAAATTCTTTTTGCTCTACCGTGATTGAGTCTCCTAACCGAAAATTTTTATAATCATGTATCATACGATGGCAGGTAAAAAATTTATAAATCCACTTATTAAGATAGTGAAGGCACTTTTTAGGTAGCCCCGAAAATATTTTTACAAATATAGTCTATTAAATTAGTAGAGTAATAAATAATTCTTTTTATTTGCATCAGATTTATAAAGAAGGGGGGAGAGAAAGGCTCGAAGAACCCCTGGCAACTTTTAAGATTAAATTTTGAATAAGTGCCAAAACCTGCCCGGTAAAAGGGGACTATAAAACTATTGGATTATGAAAAACAGAAAGACATCTCTCATCCTCCCGGTTCTAAACCGAATTTTTGACACACTCTGTATAATGAGTGTGCGACCCACTTTTGCCATGCAGAAGTGCTGCTGTTGTTGATTATCATCTCTACTTTCTAGCAAGTAATTCTTCTTGTGCTTTTGTGCAAGAGGCTACTCATACATAATAAATTTTTAAACCAAACAAAACCAAACAATGAAAACAAAGATCAATCTCAATTACGTTCCGCTAACACTTGCCGCCATTTTCGCTTTGTTAGCTTTTATCGTTCCACCGGCTACATTCAAGTTTAAAGTGGATACCAAGGCAAGCACCCTCACGTGGGTAGGAAAAAAAGTAACGGGTCAGCATACCGGTGCCATTGCCATTTCATCCGGTGAAATTATTACAGAAGGAAAAGTGGCGAAGCAAGGTTCATTTGAAATTGATGTCAATTCAATTACCGTTACCGACATCACTGATAAAGACGGCAATGCCAAATTAGTAGGTCACCTGAAGAGCGATGATTTCTTCGCTACGGAAAAGTTTCCAAAGGCCGCTTTTGTGATTGGAAGCATTTCTCCAAAATCAGGCAATGAGTATACCGTGAAAGGCAAACTCACCATCAAAGGAATCACCAATGACATTGAGTTTCCCGCCACCATTACTAATGACGGCAAACAAGTGCTAGCCAATGCGAAAATCATTGTGGACCGTTCCAAATTTGATATTCGTTTCCGTTCGAAATCATTTTTTGAAAATCTGGGTGACAAAGTGATCTACGATGAATTCGAACTGGACTTGAAACTTGTAGCCAACTTACAGACGGGAGCGTAACTGAAGTAGAGGTGCTCACACTTTCGTTTGAGCGCAAAGATGATTTTGAATTTGCCAAAGAGCGCATTGGCAAGTTTATCAAAAAATTTGACATCGGCTATGAAGTACTTTTTGCAGGCATTGCGGACAAAAAAATAGTGGCTGAAAAACTGCCGGAGCTAAATACGTTTCTATCGTTTCCCACTACTTTTTTTATTGATCGGGAAGGGCGCGTGCGAAAAATACACACCGGCTACAAAGGCCCTGCTACCGGAAAATAGTATCAGGAATTTAGTAAAGAGCACCTCTAAAAACTTTCTTTCTATCACCTCAACCCTTTCCCTTCTCCACAGAGAGAAGGGTGAAATTGAGTTTTTAGAGGTGCCCTAAAGATTTTAATGAACAGGTCGATGCTCTCGTGGCCGAGCCTGTGAAAGAAAAAACAGCTAGCGAATAGTACCCAAAGAAAAGATATATGACTCCCCCAAAACAAGTAGCACCGCCTATGTATCAACAAGTGTATATTGACCGGGGCAATGGCCCTGTAGTAATTTTGTTGCACGGCTTATTTGGCAACATTAGTGTATGGATGCCGGTGGTCGATGAACTTCAAAAGACTCATCGGGTTATCATCCCACGGCTTCCGTTGTTTGATTTGCCATTGGCACAAACCAATGTATCCTTTTTGGTACGGGTGCTGCATGAGTTTATTGAGTGGCATCAGCTTTCGTATGTCACGTTGGTGGGGCATGCCGTAGGGGGACAAGTAGCACTCTTTTATGCCCATCAACACCCTGATGCAGTGGAGAAGATTGTTTTAATAGGAAGTAGTGGTTTGATGGATCAAAACCCAGCAGATGATTCGGGTTCATCTCTTCCTACTAATTACAATTTCATCAGCGAAAAAGTGCGCACGGCCTTTTATCAGGAAGTGCCCGAAGTAGAAAAACTGACACGTGATATTTATGATACCGTGCAAAGCTTACCCAAACGCATGGTGCTCACTTCGTTGGTGCAATCTTCGCTGCATAGCAAAGTGGCCTCTTTTTTAGGCAAGTTAGAGCTACCTGTTTTGTTGATCTGGGGACTGCAGGATAAGATTTCACCGCCGGAGGTAGCGCTTCATTTTCATGACTTGCTCAAGAATGCCGAGATGAAGTTCATTGACAAATGCGGACATGTTCCTATGATTGAGCAGACCGCCGAATTCAATCAGGCACTCAGCCAATTTTTGAAGCACCATGAAAAATTCTAAACTACTTCTCACACTGAGCATCTTCTTATTTTCGGCAGCAGCCCGGGCACAGGCAGATACCGATGTTCTGACCTGGTATTTTTCGTTGGCACAAGGCACACCGAAATTGAATGCCGAAAACCAACTGGTGATCTCGGTAGACATAAAGCCTGGATACATATTGTATGCTTCCGGTTTTTCAGAAAAATCCGTCGGGCCCATTCCTACTCAGATTCGTTTTAGTGCCAAAGACGGTTTTCAGTTGGCGGAGCCCTTGCGATCCATTCACCCTCAGGCGATTCAAGATGAAGGATTTGGGCTGGCTTATCAATTTTTTTCCAAACAGGCCGAGTTCCGGCAATGTTTTTTTCTGAATCGACCGAACATTGTTTTACGTGGCGCAATCGTTGGAAAGTATGTGCATCAGGCATCGGGCAAAGAATTTCCATTTGAAAAGTCGTTCGAACTTCCGCTCAGCAATGCACAATAAATAAGGAAGGCATCTTATTACTCTACTTGTTTAGTAGATTTTGTTTAGCTTTGCGAAAAATGAGAATTTATGGCATTCAACTATGTGGCGGTGGCGATTCCGGCTTTCTTCATTTTCCTCGGGTTAGAGTATGTGGCGGCTATCCGCCAAAAGAAGCAACATATATTTAAGTTTGATAGCTCGGTGGCCAATCTTACCATTGGTATTGCCGAAAGGTTACTTAATTTGTTTATCACCACTTCATTTTACGGAGCATTCGTATTTGTCTATGAGCGCTTTGCGCTTTGGCAAATTCCCAACACGTGGTGGGTATGGGTTATTTTGCTTTTAGCTACTGACCTGGTTTGGTATTGGTATCATCGGCTGGGTCATGAAATTAATTTGTTTTGGGCCGCTCACATCGTGCATCATCAAAGTGAAGAGTTTAATTACACCGTTTCGGCCCGCATCACTACGATTCAGGCTATCGTGCGAAATGTGTTTTGGTGCTTGTTGCCGTTGGCCGGATTTCATCCCACCATGGTTTTTGCCACGTTGGTAATTCACGGAGCGTATTCTTTCTTTACGCATACGCAGCTGATTAAAAATTTAGGTTGGCTCGAATACATTTTCATCACACCTTCACTGCATGGGGTACATCATGCATCCAACGAAAAATACATCAATAAAAATTATGGCGATCTTTTTGTGTTTTGGGATAAGTTGTTTGGCACTTTCCAAAAAGAGGAAGAAGAAATCAAGCCGGTATATGGACTAACACACCCACTTAAAAGCTACAGTTTTATGTGGCAACATTTTCATTATTTTCTGGAATTAAATTATGCCATGCGCCGAACCGATGGCTGGTTGAATAAGGCACGCGTACTTTTTGGAAAACCCGAAAATCTCAACCAACATATTCGCCTTGCTCTGGAGAGAATTTACCTGCCCCACAAACAAGAATTGAAACCTTCCGTGCGCTTCAAAGCGTATCTAGTCATTCAGTTGGCAGCAGCCGTGTCTCTGTTATTTTTTGTATCCGGATTCTTTTTCTCTCTTAATGCAGTGGACAAAACCGTTAATAGCCTGCTCATTTTAGTGACCATCGTAAACTGCGGCGCACTTTTAGAGCAACGCCGGTGGATTTATTATCTCGAATACATTCGCTTGCTTTTAATTATATTCTATTTCAGCTTTTGGATTGGAAGTATTGAACTATTTTTACTATCGCTGGTGGTATTGCTCGTGGTAAACAGCACGCTGCCCACAAAAAAGCTTTATTTAAAATTTGTTTACGATTCTTCCAATTGATCTGACCTTGCATGGAAAATAACAAAGGGCGCCTAGGCGCTTTATTGCCATTATTCGTTTTTTTGGTTGTCTACCTTTTCACGTCTATCGCCCTGCACGATTTTTATAAGATGCCGGTGCTGGTGGCATTTTTGCTGGCGGCAGTGGTGGCGTTCGTGCAATATCCGTCCATACCTTTTGCCAGAAAAGTAGATGAGTTCAGCCATCACATGGGCGATGCCAATATCATGCTCATGTGTTTTATTTTTTTGCTGGCGGGTGCCTTCGCGGCCATCAGCAAAAGCATGGGCGCAGTAGAATCTACTGTCAACTTTGCCCTCACGTATTTATCGCCCAGCCTGATCATTGCCGGACTGTTTTTGATTGCGTGCTTTATTTCTATTTCGCTGGGCACATCCGTTGGCACTGTGGTAGCACTTTCACCGATTGCTGTAGGGTTTAATGAGTCGATGCCCGGTGTACTGGCAGTGGCCTTGGGTGCCGTGGTGGGTGGTGCTATGTTTGGTGATAACTTATCGATGATTTCAGATACTACCATTGCCGCTACACGCACACAAAATGTAGAGATGCGCGATAAGTTCAAGGTGAACTTTTGGATAGCGTTGCCGCCTTCTATCATCACTTTTTTGATTTATGCTTTCGCAGGAACAGTTACCGATGCAGTAGTGATTGCAGGAGAGCATCCGTATTCCCTCATCAAAATTGTTCCGTATGTTTTTGTGTTAGTGGCCGCGCTCACTGGACTCAACGTGATCTGGGTTTTGCTCAGTGGCATTGCACTGACGGCCATTATTGGTATTGCAACGGGAAGTTTGGATGGATGGCAGGCAATCAGTTCAGCCAATGCCGGCATGGCCTCCATGTTTGAGCTAAGCATTACGTGTATAATAATCGGTGGCATTGTAGGATTGATCCGTTACCAAGGAGGTATTGATTTTATTCTGTATCATGTTTCGCGGTTGATCAAAACGAAGCGGGGAGGTGAGTTGGGCATTGCCGGCCTTACTGCCTTGGTCAACGCAGCCATTGCCAACAATACCATTACGATTTTGATTGTGGGTCCTCTGGCCAAGACCATCGCTGACAAAAATGAAATTGACGGCAAACGCAGTGCGAGCATACTCGATACTATTTCTTGTTTTGTACAAGGCTTGTTGCCGTACGGTGCGCAGCTATTGGCGGCTGTTGCCATTGCGCAGCAAAAAGTGACAGCATTTGAAATCATAGGTTACATGTATTACCCATTCTTGTTGGGCATCGCCACCTTGGTGTTTATTTTTCTGAAGAGGAAGTGATTACTTTAGGCTACTTCAATTGCCAAATGGTATGATCAACAAACGTATTTTAATACTTTTTATCTGTGCCTTTTTAGCTCATTCGTCTTTTTCACAGGTAATTAATGACTCTACTGCGAACAGACCACATTATTTTATTGACGAAACACGATACTTTTCACTTTTAGTAGGTTTTAATTTCTGGAAGGAGAATTATGGTGAAATTGGTATTGCATATAATCAATATGGAACACTTGGGCATCATCCTATGGCGAAGGCAGTATTTTTCTCTAATGAATTTAAGATTGATGCAACTAAAACAGTGATAGGCCCGAAGATTGGCGTATGGGCGGCTGGAGGATCTGGAATAATTGCAATGGGTCTCAACTTGATTTACTATACCGATTTTGATGAAGCCACGCTCAGATTTCGACCCGAAATTGGAATGGGTGTAAATGGTTGTAAGATCGTGTATGGGTACAATATCGTAGTTAATAATAAAAGCTCAATTTTGATCAATGATCACAATTTGGGTATTGTGGTTCTATTCAAATTGAAGAAACTGAAGACCGTTCAGCGCTGATTGAATCCATCAGCGCACGGTAAGTCCAGTCAAATCAATCTTCTTAAAATTTGGATGCCTCATAAACTTGAGGCATTTTTGTTAGAACCTACCTAACCAATTATGGAAAAAATACCACTCACCGACCGGAAGTATGTTCCTACCTTCATATTTGTGACCAGCTTATTTATGCTGTGGGGCATTGCCATATCCATGGGTGATGTGCTCAATCGCCATTTTCAGAATGTGCTGAACGTACCAATATGGAAATCCGGCTTGGTGCAATTCTCTATTTTTGGGGCTTATGCAGTAATGGGAATACCGGCAGGATTGTTCATGAAAAAGTATGGATATAAGAACGGTGTGTTGTTTGGGTTGTGTTTATATGCCATCGGAGCTTTCTTATTTATACCAGCAGCGGGTGCCGAGTCGTTCGGATTTTTTCGATTAGCACTTTTTGTTTTGGCTTGCGGTCTAGCTACACTTGAAACAGTTGCCCATCCCTTCGCCGCGGCATTAGGAGATGAGCGAAGATCGGAGCAACGATTAAATTTTTCACAAACATTTAATGCAGTTGGAACTATAATCGGACCATTGCTTGGCGCGTATTTTATTTTTGGAGATGTACTGACGGGCAACACGGAAACGGATTTATTTTCAGTCAAGATACTTTATTCTGCTATAGGAGCAACTGTCTTTATGATTGCGGTGGCATTCTGGTTTGTAAAAATTCCGCCTCTTCAAGAAGCTAGAAATTTAGAGGGAACTCAGCGATCATATCGTGAATTGTTTCAGTACAAACATTTTCGATGGGCAGTAGTTGCGCAATTTTTCAATGTGGCTACGCAAGGAGGAACGTGGGCATTTTTTATTAACTATGCAGTGACATATATGCCAAATATGTCTGACCAAAAAGCTGCTGTTTATTTTTCGGTAAGTATGCTGATGATGTTGATTGGCAGGATGGTAGGTACATATTTAATGAATTTTATCGCACCGAATAAGCTGCTTGCTTTGTTTTGTCTGGGAAGCATCTTTATGTGTTTGATCATTTCACAGCATCTTGGTTGGTTATCATTTGCATGTTTGATTGGCCTACAATTTACGTTCAGCATTATGTTCCCGACCATATTTGGGTTAGGTATGCGGAACTTGAGTGATTTGCGTGAGAAGGCATCTTCAATAATTGTAATGGGTGTAGTAGGAGGTGCAGTATTCCCGCCAATTATGGGATATGTTGCCGGCAAATACAGTGTGGCCACTTCTTATTTGCTGCCCATCATCTGTTATTTCATGATTTTCTTGTTCGCTGTGAAATTTTATAAACCCTCAGAGGTAGAAACAACCACCAAGCCGTAAATCAAAATCTAAAAAATTGCGTTATAGCACACGAACGAGTTGTTAAACGTGGTATGAAGTTTATTTTTGGATTAATAATCGATCTCTTTGCGGTGTGTTGCTGGGCGCAACCAACCATCGCTTTGGTAAGCGATACACAAAAGCCCATGTGTGTAGAAAAGATTTGGCGCAGGCCAAACCACAATACGCAGGCAACCCATCTGATTTTTCAGCAATTGATCAAAACCCAACCCACAGATTTATATATTCTGGGTGATGTAGTTTCAGTGGGCCACAGCGAAAGAAAATGGAAAGCAATTGACGGCTATTTAAAGGAGAGTCGCGCTAAAGGTATTGCCGTAACCGCTTTGCTGGGAAACCACGACGTGATGTTCAAAGCGGCCAAAGGCGAGGCTGTATTTCAAAAACGCTTTCCGGACCATGTGCGAACCGGATTTTTCAGGATCACCGATTCCGTTGCGTTTGTGTTGTTGAATTCTAATTTTTCAAAAATGTCGGACAGCGATCGTGCAAAGCAAAAAAGTTGGCTGACCACGACCATGAACGAGTTAGACGCAAACCCTGCGGTGCGAGTCATTGTGATAGGTTGCCATCACGCACCTTTTTCGAATAGTAAGGTGGTAGGTTCTTCCACCGAAGTTCAATCCGCTTTCGTACCTGCGTATCTCGCATCGTCGAAAGCAAAACTTTTTATTACCGGCCACTCACACGGGTTTGAACACTTTCAAAAGTCAGGAAAAGATTTTTTGGTAATCGGTGGAGGCGGAGGTATTCATCAGCCCCTTAGAACCAAAGATGCGGCACACCAAGAACTCGACCCCGCTTACAAACCCATGTTTCATTATTTGTTGTTGCAACGTAATCGCTCTTCGTTAAAACTTGCATCGTATCCGCTGCTGACTGATTTTTCCGGATTTGGTGAACCTCACATTATTTCGATTCCTTAGTATGAAACGTTGGTTGTGTTGGGTGGCGTTGTGGCCCGCGATTTCATTCGCGCAGAAAAACTGTCAATTGAAGTTGGATAAAGACAGCATTCAGGTGTACACGTGCGATCCAGAGAATTCGAAGTTTAAAACGATTCAATCCAAATTTTATTTAAAGGCCAGCCAACGGCAATTGAAAGCCATGTTGCTCGATGTAAATCACCTGGCCGATTGGCAAGACCAGACGGTGAGTGCCAAGTTGCTGAAGAAAGTGAATGAAAACGAAATCATTTATCACACCGAAGTAAAAGCTCCCGTGGTCGACAACCGCGATTTTGTCATTCGACTGACTATTCAGCAGGTCAATGCGCATGAGATGAGGGTTACGCTGGTGAGTATCCCCGATTATATTCCCAAACAAAAAAATGTTGTGCGTGTGCCCATGTCACGAGCGGTGTGGGTAGTGAAAGAAATAAAGCCCGGACAGCTTTTGGTCAATTACTCTCTCGAGATAGACTTGGGAGGCACATTACCCGCCTGGGTCGTTAACTCACTTTCGCACAAAGCCCCGTATCAGACTTTCATGAATATGCAGGCAAAGATTGGGAATTATAAATTCTAAGATTACTGACAGAGTCGTATCCACCTAGATATTTAACCTCAATAATCAATTCTGAAATGTTAGGATTTGCGATCGAGTCGCACCACATTTTCTACATGCACCGTGTGTGGAAACATATCCACCGGTTGAATGTCGGTGACGGTATATTTTTCAGATAACAATTGCAAGTCGCGTGCTTGTGTTGCGGGGTTGCAGCTCACATACACAATCCGATTCGGTGCCGCTTTCAGCAACATGCGGCAAACATCTTCATGCATGCCGGCCCGTGGTGGGTCTGTGATTACCACATCCGGACGTCCATGGTCAGCGAGAAATGCATCGTTGAGCAGGTCTTTCATATCACCTGCATAAAAATCGGTATTGGTGATTTGGTTGATGCGTGCGTTCACTTTTGCATCGGCGATGGCAGCTTCTACATATTCGAGGCCAATTACTTTTTTAGCATGCCCGGCTACAAAGTTGGCGATGGTGCCGGTGCCGGTGTACAAATCATAAACAAGTTCGTTGCCCTGCAAGTCCGCCATCTGCCACGCTACTTTGTACAATTCAAATGCCTGTGCGGAGTTGGTTTGGTAAAACGATTTGGGACCCACGCGAAATTGCAGTGTGCCGGAGCCATCGGGCTTGGGCATGTGCTCAGTGATGTACGGATTGCCTTTCCAGCAGATGACATCGAGGTTAGCAAAGGTGTCGTTACGCTTTTCGTTGACGATGTAGTTGAGCGAGGTGACTTGTGGAAAGTGGTCAGCAATGGCGGTGAGAATTTTTTCTGTCCACTCCAGTTGCTGTTGTGCTACTTGTAAGATGACCATTATCTCTCCAATGATACTATTTCTGATGGTGAGTGTGCGCACAAAACCTGTTTGATGGCGCAGATCGAAGAAAGAAATATTTTCTTTTTCGGCTACGGCTTTTACCAACAGGCGAATGGCGTTGGAAGGATCGGGTTGTAGGTAACAGGTGGCTACATCAAACACGCGATCGTACATTTTAGGAATGTGATAACCGAGGCCGTTTTCAAATCGCTTTTGTTCTATGTCACTGGTAAGTTCTTCCTTGGTAAGCCACCGATTGGCGGTAAACGTAAAGTCGAGTTTGTTACGGTAGTATTTGGTTTTGGCCGATCCAATGATGGGTTTAATGTGTGGCAATGCAAGGCCACCGATGCGTTCCAGATTATCGATTACCTGTTGTTGTTTGTACAGCAATTGTTCGCTGTATTGAATGTGTTGCCACGAACACCCGCCACACGTACCAAAATGTCCGCAAAAGGGGGTATCACGCATAGCAGATAACTGCAAAATTTTGGTAACGCGGCCCTCTAAAAAGCTACTTTTTATCTTGGTGAGCTCAATTTCAACAACATCGCCGGGGGCACCGCCTGTTATAAAAACCACTAAACCATTGTATTTGGACAGGCATTTGCCTTCGGCAGCCATTTTTTCGATCGTAATATGATCTAATTTGTCACCTCTTTTTAGCTGCATGTATTCTCTTTATTAAACCGGGCGAAATTACAGAAATGGGAGTTTTAGTAGTGTACATATTTTGGTATCTTTCAAAATCAATTTTGAACGGTATGAAGAAGCTGTTGTTTACACTATTGTTGTTGGTTTCCTTTCCGGTAATGGCCTCTCACATTGTAGGCGGAGAGTTTGAGTTGCTGCATATTTCGGGAAGTACCTACCGACTCAACCTGATTTTATATTTCGATAAGAAAAATGGATCGTTTGGGGCGAAAGATCAAACAGTGATTGCTTCCATATTCAGAAAGTCGGACAACGTTTTTATCAGAAATGTTACATTGCCACTAACATCCGAATCGGATGTTTCCTACATGCAGCCAGCCTGTTCAGATGGAGAAATACAAACGTTGAAACTTACCTACACTGCGTTGGTTGATTTGAATGCAAACGATTTTGCAGATCCGGGTGGATATTATGTTTCTTGGCAACGTTGCTGTCGGAATTACAGCATCGATAATATTTACAGTCCCGTAGCACCTTCGCCACCCACAACCAATCCCTTTTTATTCGCCGGACAAACATTTTATTTGGAGTTTCCACCAGTGGTTAAAAACGGTGAGCCATTCATTGATTCATCACCAAAGTTGTTTCCTCCATTGAATGATTATGCATGCCCGAATAAACCCTACTACACTGATTTTGCCGGAGAGGATGAAGATGGCGATTCGCTGGTTTATTCATTGGTAACACCATTCAGCACCTTTACCAGCGATGCTTTGCCGATTATCGCACCGGGCCCATATCCGCAAGTAAAATGGAAAGACCCTTATTCACTTACCAATATTATCAATGGATTGCCCGATTTGCGAATCAGCACCGATGGATTGCTCACCTGCACCCCGCGCACACAAGGCTTATTTGTTTTTGCGGTGAAGGTGGAGGAGTTTAGAGACAAAGAAAAAATAGGGGAGAGCCGACGCGACTTTCAAATGTTGGTTTTAGATAAATGCCCGGTGGCCTCACCGCCCGTGATCACCGGAAAGAAATTAACCGATGCCTCTTTCACATATGCCAATAAAATGTCCGTGAGTTTTGATAACACAATAACCGATGCGAACCGATGCATTGAGGTACGCGTATCTGACCTTGATGCATCCAAACCGGATCAGGGAAATATGGAATTTGTGAGCATACGGGTGGTTGCACTAAATTTTAAAAATCCGAAGCTTAATCAAATTTTGCCTTCCGTCAGCACGGCCGTTTTGATGAATGGAAGCACAGCTGATTTTAGAATTTGTTTCCCGCAATGTCCTTACTTTGACGGCCCGTATGAAGTGGGTATCGTTGTTTCTGACGATGCCTGTACGCAACCCCTCACCGATACGCTGCGCGTTACAGTAAACACGCAGCCTCCTCCAAATCAGCGCCCCAAGTTTGTTACACCCGATTTAGTTACAGCGCAAATTACAGAAGGTGATACGCCCGCACCTTGGCCGTTTCAAGTAACAGATGCGGATCTGGATGATCTGGTGGTGTCTTACAAAACTGACGGGTTTAAATTGGAAGATTATGGCATGTCTCTGACATATACACAACAAAAAGGATTGGTGAATGGACAGATTACTTGGGATCCGCGTTGCAATGTGTTTGATTTTACGAAGCGCACAGACTTCAACATTCAGATTTTAGTGGACGACAAAGACCAATGTGGATTTGGAATTCCGGATACGGCTGTTTATAAATTGAAAATTAAATTGCCGGGCAACTCTACTCCGGTTATTGATACCGACCTCACTTCCGATCCGGAAGAGAAACGCGTTTGGATCGCACGCAAAATTTTAGAAACCGTCGAGTTTAATGTGACCGGAAAAGATATTGCCGACAATGACTTGTTAGTGCTGGGGGTGAAGGGTATTGGTTTTAATTTGTCAGATTATGCTATTTCATTTCCAACGGCTACAGCAAATGGAACTGTGACATCTAAGTTTTCGTGGAATATTGGCTGCTTCAATATTGATTTGAAAAAGAAGAGCACCTACACGTTTCAGTTTACAGTATTAGACAATGCCAATAAATGTCGGTTTTACAAAGCAGATACCGTTACTGTTGATATTAAGTTTATTGAACCCGATAATGCACAGCCCGTACTCAGCATTGTCAACCCATCGAATGTAGAAATAGGTAATTCTACCGTAGAATATACACTTGGTAAGCCTATTGAATTTACAGTGCAAGGCACCGACACCGACGTGTTGGGAGGTAAGGATAACTTATCGCTTACGCTGATCAATGCGAATGGAAAAGTGCAACCGACCGGATTTACTTTTTTGGAAAAGCGAGGAAAATCACCTGTCAGCTCTGTGTTTACGTGGACACCCGATTGCAGTATTTTTAAAAATGGCGTCTACGAAAATGAATATGAATTTAAGTTTAGTCTCATCGACGACCGTTGCCTGAATGCGAAGGGAGATCAGATTTCAGTGAAGGTGAAAGTAAAAGATATTGAAGGCACCACCGGTAAATTTGAGATGCCCAATGTATTTACGCCCAACGGAGACAAAGTGAATGAATATTTTTTGCTGGAAGGTACAGGCTCGATGGGCGAGCCCATTAGCGTGCTACCAAAAGACAACTGTGTCGATCAATTTGTTTCAGTTAAAATCATCAACCGATGGGGTGATGTGGTGTTTGAAAGCAAAGACCGCGACTTTATGTGGGATGCCACGGGAATGGCTCCGGGCGTTTATTTTTACCGGCTACAGTATACCAACAAAGAGTTTAAAAGCTCGCTGACAGTATATTATTGATGGCTTTCTAAAAGCTCTATGCCGTTACGAGGAAGTCAGTCGAGCTTAACTTAACAACATCGTCTAAAAACTACGCTCTTCCTCAAGTGAATAAGAAAATGGGTTGAAGTGATAAAAAGTAGATCTTTAGAGGAGAGATTCTCTTAAAGTTTACAGCGCAGCGGAAATGGTGTTACTTTTTTTGATAAAAGCTACCTTTTCGCGCCATGTTACGCGCAGCCACACATCTTTTTCACCGCTAACGGTCAGGCGGTGACCTTCTTCAACAATATCGACTACCGATGCACCGGCTGAGGGGCCACTCATGAGGTAGACTGGCGATTGAGATACCACGACCAAGGGCCTGGGTTCGCCCAAATTGATAAACCATGCCAACCCGATTGCGGTGATAGTGAGTAAGAAAGCTGGCACGACCAGTGATTCATTTCTTTTTTTCTGAAATACAACCCAGGCAAAAAAGAAAAATAAAACGGTGGCAATCACCCACTTAATGGAATCAGAGTTTTTATGAATCCACGCGTTCAATTGCGATTGCGCGGTAGGTTTATAGCCTTCGAGATCATATTTGTCGGCCAATTCTTCCATTTTGGCCAGCGTTTGTTCATCGTCGGTGGCCTGGTGATAGAGGTCGAGGTAGTACAGCGCCCTCGATTGATTGAGACCTTCTTTGATGTAGGCCATTTTGAGCAGCATGGCTGGTGAATATTTTTTGTCACGCAGCAACGAGTCGTAGAGTCGGAAAGACTGCGTGTACTGCTTGGAGCTGAAAAGAGAGTCAGCTTTTTGCAGGATGGCGTTATTTTGTCCTTGAATAGCCAAGGGAATGCCAATAAGTACAAGAATTTTTAAAATCTGGGTTTGCATTATTTTCTTATTCGATTACCTTTGCGTCCTCAATTACGGAAATGCCTTTTAAAAGGGCAACTGTAAGCTTAAATCTTCTTATGGATTAGTCCTACGAAGCTTTAGCGGAGTAGGATCTCGTAGCTCAGTCGGTAGAGCATTACACTTTTAATGTAAGGGTCCTGGGTTCGAATCCCAGCGGGATCACTGAATTTATGTAAACAAAAGCAAAACCTCCCAAATCATACGTTTAGGAGGTTTTTTCTTTTAAAGCCATCCAAAGATTCATAAATCTCTATATAAGCAGTAGTAATTCGGGAGTGAATCACTTCCAGAATTTGACTCCGAATTGAAAGTATAAATTATTTATTATCTGTTGGTTCAATCAATGGACATGCTGTTGAACATCTTGATTGCAAAGTGACAGTAAGGGTAATTTTATATCACGTCCACCAATGTCAGCACTACACCCAAAAATAGGTATAGTACAAATTCTTTAGTGTCGTTAAAGCTAAGCTCAACTGAGTTCCTCTCTTGTGGAGAGGAACTAGGTGAGGTATAAAATTGGGCTTAACTTAACGACGTTGACAAAGTCTTATGCTTAACGCTAAGCTGTCAATATACTCTTAAAGTAATACGGCCTTGATCCTGCCAATATCATTTGCACGATAACCGCGAACGCGATTCATATTGCTTTTCATCAGATTGTCACCTTCCATTAGAATTGATTCGCCAACTCTTGAGCTAGCTAAAATTGTGGCTGTTGGAGAGCCTGTACAATCTAAACACAGCAGATATCAATCATCGAAGTTTTGCATAGCTTTTCTGAAAGAAAACTCAGCTAACTAACTAATACTTATGAGTCGCCAATCAGTACATTCGATTTAAAGCTGAGTTTTCGATCAACGAATAAGATATAGTAGTTTTTTCTGCTATTTTTAGTTTCATAGTTATTTAGTCAATTTAAAGCATGATAAAATTAAAATGAATAAGGCTAGGATACTTTACATTGATGACGAGATTGAAAACCTTAAAGTTTTCAAATCAGTTTTTAAGGGTGACTTTGACGTAACTATTGAAGAATTCCCGCTAAATGCAATTTCATTAGTTAAAAATTCAACTTTCGACATTATTGTCGCCGATCAACGGATGCCAGCATTGACGGGGGTTAAATTCTTTGAGGAAATCAGTTCAATAATCGGAAATTCTACAGTGAAAATATTGCTAACTGGCTTTAGCGATATGGAGGCAATAATTGAAGCCATCAATAGAGGTCGAATCTATTATTATTGTACAAAACCCTGGAAAAAGGAGCAACTCAAAGCTATATTCCTTAAAGCATTGGAGCACATTAACCTGGTTAAACGAAATGAAACGCTAATTGAAAATTTATCACGCTCAGTAAAAGAATTAGACACCTTTCTTTATAAGGCCTCGCATAATCTAAAGAGCCCAATTACCAGTCAATTAGGCTTACTTAGCCTACTCAAATACGAAAATGGAACGAATGACTCCACCATAATTCAAAAAATTCAGGAGTCAATTTTTGTTCTGCATAAGACCATCGATCAAATGCAAGCCATTAGTTCTGTAAGCAATGAATTTATTAAAGATAAGTTTGAAATTAAGCCCTCAGAGATTGTTGAAGAAATTGTTACAGAAACCAAAGACATCATTTACGCCAAAAATATTCAGATTGAAAAGAATCTCGACAGTACAGGTGAATTTTTCTCTGATAGGAATTCATTAAAAAATGTACTAGGAAGCATCATAGAGAATGCTTTTACTTTTACACGTCAGGAAGATTACGAACCAATAATTAAGATTTATTCCAAAATCAACAACAACAATTTGGAGGTGGTAATTGAGGATAATGGTTCGGGGATTCCGTCTGAATTAATCCCAAAAGTATGTGATGCTTTTTTTATCGCAGACTCACGATCAAAAGGTAGTGGCCTTGGCTTGTTTGTATCTAAGCGGATATGCGAATCTCTTGGTGGAACTCTTGAGATTGAAAGTAAACAGGGTGAAGGTACAAGAGTGAAAGTGATCATACCGAATATGATAAACTGAATTTGCTTTCATTGAAAAAAACGATCATGTAATAACCTTAAAGTGCATCTCAATCGGTTACAACTCATACGCAATTTACCCCCTCAAACAAATTCAATGTCATTAAGGTAAGCTCGACTGGCCTCCTTTCTTGTGGAGAGGAGGTGAGGTTTAAAATAGTGCTTAACTTGACGATATTGTTTAGGAACCAAATAAAACTATAACCATCTTATTTTACAGTTAGGTAACCACCAATTCATTTTCGTGTTTTTTCGTCAAATTGATGGCTACGCATAAGCAATTTTTAGCTAAGCCATTTCAAAGACACCCAATTCGCTCCTTTTTCGGCTTTCTATCGACGAAGCCGCCATTTTTAACTTGGCCTATTTCTTGTCAAAGAATCGACAAAGACTTAAAAAAATGGCCACTACAAGTGTTGGGATAAGTTATTAATAAGCCATAAACTAAATTTGCCCTCTCCCTCTCTATTGAGTTTCCACTTGAAATAGCCCACACTTTAAGACAAACACCACCACTGGAGTTATTTATAAAATTGGCTGTCAATCGGTGGATGTATGACTTCTTTACCAAGCTAAACCACGAACTAGGAACCGTTACTTTAATTCGCTTTCTATAAATAAGATGGTCTGAATTTAAGGAAGATCTGAAATTATAATTTTCAAGAAGGGAGTTATCTAAATTAACACCATGGGCTTGCGCATCGGCAGGTGTCCTGCATGGACTGCTATTCGCCGCTGTAATAGCCCCAGTTTTCGTTCTGCAACCGGGAATAATATTTTTTGAAACACTATAATCATACTTTTCTCCATTGTCAGTTACGAAGATATAATTAGGCGGAGTTTGCTGAGCCCGCGTGGCAATCGATTGCAGGAGGATAATAAAAAAAAACAGTATTTTCATTGAACGCCCTACTGAGGGGTGTGTACCACTTGCTCTCTTCAAACAAAGAGAATTAGTGTTATTAAATCGTGTGTGGTAAATGGAATTTAAGGTGGTGTAGTAAACTTTCATTGAGCTAGGTTTTAGGTTTGTAGAAATGTTTGCGAGTGGGGTTTCGCTAAATGCCGGGAAATGGTTTGGTTATTTTTTTTATTGAGTGTGAGTCTAAGTTGATCTTGTTCGTCTTAGTTATTGAAATTGAGTCATGCGGTTTTTGATTTCCGCTGACCAAGACAATTTGTGTGCCAGCATCCTGAGATGCACTTTCGAGCCGCAATAAACGTGAATAGAGTACACGGATGGTTATTTCAGTTTAACTCACCGTACTTGTATTTAACGAAAAATCAGTAATCTAACTAAACTTAACGAAGAAAATGCCCGGCTTGCAGTATCAAATGATTGCAAGTAGATGAAATAGAAATTACGAACTATAAATCGTCATGAGCAGCAATTTGTGAAACGCTAAATGAGATTGTCAGACTCACTAATATACTTGGTTTCTTAAAAAAATCATTTTGCATTGATAACCTAAGCACCAAGTGTTAAAATGCCACAAAAGCCACTTCAACCCAAATTATGCGTTAGTAAGGAGTTCGTCAATTTGCTGCGAATCGGTAGGCGATAACTTCCAGCTTTACCACAAAAAGATAACAAGGTCGTTATGTTGAGCTCGACTGAACTACTCTGTTTGGAGGCAACTTCAACTTACTGGCGCAATATGCTACCCATGACACTCTGCATCTATTTGGTTTATCCTTTCGTTTTTGTTGCCTCCCGAAATTGCCTCGGCGTCAGTTTTTTCTTTTTGACAAAAAGGCGATTAAAGTAGGTGAGGCTGTCGAAACCGGTCTGGTACGCAATTTCATTGATGGGCTTGTCGGATTCAATTAACAGCTCGCAGACATTTGCAATGCGCAAATCGTTCACGTACTCGCTCAGTGTTTTGCCCGTAGCGCGTTTGAAAAATTTGCAAAATGCACTCCGTGACAAATGAACCAGGGCCGCCACTTTATCTAAGGCAATTTTTTCTGCTGCGTGCCTTTGCACATACTGGCAGATAATATTGATGCGCTTTTCATTTTCCGTGCCGCGCACCGCCCGAAAATAGTCAGACGCCAGCTTCTTTGGCTTTTGGTGCGCCAGCTTTTGTAAAATCAAAAACAGTGCGGTCACTTTCTCTATGCCTGACTTTTTTGGCAACTGAATAATTTCATTCGCTAAATCGCGGGACGAAAATGCCAACCCACGTGCTGCCGAAGTGAGAAGGCCGGATACTTCTTTGAATTCGTTGAAGTGCAAAAAACTTTGAATGAATTTTTCTGAAAACTGAATCACCACAGCGGACACATTCTTTTTTTTCTTCGAAGGATTGCTTACCCACGTGTGCGGCAAGTCAGGGCCGAGTAAAACTAAATCGCCCGCTTCATAATTTTGATAGCTGTCACCCACCAACCGCTTGCCGCCTCCTTGCGTAATTAGTGTCAATTCATATTCGGGATGGTAGTGCCATTTGAATACGAACGAAGGGATGGAAAAGCTATAGGCCAGAAATGCCTGGTTGCCCTTTTTGCTTTCGATGTCTTCAAACAAGGCCTTCATACCACAATAATACTACTTGAATCAGGCAATTGAAATACAATTTGTCAATAGAGTGTTAGTATTTTCATTTTTGGTGCCATTTTCACAGGGTGTTGCATTCTACTTTTGATAAAAAATTGTTTATGACACACATTCCATCTTCCGTAGCTGCGCTGTTGCAAAAGCCTTACACACTTACGCAAGAGCAAATCGATTTTTACCAGAAAAACCGATACATCAAATTGAAACAAGTATTTGATGCGGAAACCATCGCATTCTTTAATCAGGCCATCTCTGAACAAGTAAGCAAAATGAGTCAGGAGGTGGCGCCCATTGACAAAAGAGATACGTATGGCAAAGCATTTTTACAATTGTTCAATCTGTGGCGCGAAAATGAAGTGGTGAAAGAATTTGTATTCAGCAGGCGGTTGGCCAAAATTGCTGCCGACCTCATGCAAACTACTGGTGTTCGTCTCTACCACGATCAGGCATTATTTAAAGAAGGTGGTGGTGGAATTACGCCCTGGCATGCCGATCAATATTATTGGCCACTCGAAACGGATAAGACGGTGACTGCGTGGATTCCATTACAAGAAACGCCATTGGAAATGGGGCCGCTAGAATTCAGTGCAGGCAGTCATCAGATTGTAGAAGGACGAGAACTCGCCATTGGCGATGAGAGTGAAACCGTTATTCAACAACGACTGCGTGTTACCGATTTTAAACATGTGATCGAAGCATTTGATCTGGGCGAAGTGAGTTTCCATTCCGGTTGGGTGTTTCATCGCGCCGGTGCCAATGCAAGCAATCAAGTGCGAAAAGTAATGACGGTTATTTTTATGGATAGGGATATGAAGTTGAAGAATCCGGAAAACAAAAATCAAATCAATGATTGGAACACGTGGTGCCCCGGTGCGCCCGTAGGCGAAATTATCAACACTCCTATCAATCCTGTTTTATACCAACCTTAGTTTCGATGCGGATCAAATACATTTGTCCGTATTGGGGTCAGGAAGGAACTTCGCCCGGCGACTTCTTTAAAAAAGTTCTGGACGAAGGCTACCATGGCGTTGAAATCAATCTGCCCGAATCGCCTGAATTTATCCGCGCGTTTCAAATGGAGTTGCAGCAAGTACGCCACACGAAACCGGATTTTATGTTCATTGCGCAGCAGGTTCTTTCCTTGCGCCATGAGCGGCCAGAGGAATATGTGCGACGCATGACCCAACGGCTGCATGAGTTGGTGACGCTACAGCCCGACTTCATCAACAGCCACACCGGCAAAGATTATTTTCCGTTCGACGATAATTGTCGCGCGATTGAAGCGGCTGAAACTATTTCACAACAATCCGGCATTCCCATTTTTCACGAAACGCACCGCGGTCGGTTTACCTTTCATGCGTCATCGTTGCTACCGTATCTGGAACGATTTCCGCAGATCAAATTAACGGGCGACTTTTCGCATTGGTGTACGGTATCGGAAAGTTTGTTGAGCGACCAGCCCGAGGTGTTGGCGAAGATCATTCCATTCATCCATCATTTGCATGCACGCGTGGGCTCGGCGCAGGCTCCGCAGGTGAATGACCCGTTTGCACCGGAGTGGAAAGCGAATGTAGAAACATTCATTGGCTGGTGGAGACAAATTATCGAAACACGCTTGAAAAGCAAACACGCCACTTTTACAATTACTCCGGAATTCGGGCCGGTGCCGTATATGCCCACTACGCCCGTTTCGCAAACACCTTTGTGCGATCAATGGGAAACGAACGCGAAAATCAAGAACAGATTACAAATTGAATTTGCTTTGTATCATTAAATAAACACACCATGAAATGGCCAATAATGCGCATCTCTAAAAACCTTCTCTTCATCACCTCAACCCTTTCCCTTCTCCACAGAGAGAAGGGTAAAATTGAGTTTTTAAAGGTGCCTTTAAGATGTTCTACACCTATCGGCAATTTTATTCTGTGCTTTTCTCTCGTACTTCTGTTTGAAATTCAGAGTATAGCACAATCCACGTCGCCTTACAAAAAAGGAAAAGCAATACCTGAAATGTATCGCGTGCTTCCGTTGGGCGAAGTAAAACCGACCGGATGGATTCGCGAGCAAATTCAGCAAAACCTTCAGGGCTTCACCGGCCACTTGGATAGTCTGGCGCCCGATTTAATTTTGGCCGATGACATTTATGGAAAAAATCGCTTGTCGAAAAAAGTAAAGAGCAAAGATGTAGGCGCACTTGGTGTAGAAGGCGATTGGCAGGTGCAGTTCTTGTGGTGGAACAGTGAAACGCAAAGCAACTGGCGCGATGGATACATTCGCAGTGCTATTCTAGCCAACGATTCAAAACATCTTGCAAAAATTGAAAAGTATGTTCAGCAAATAGTGGCTACTCAAGATGCCGATGGCTACATCGGAATTTATGACATAGAATTACGCTATCGTTTTGATAATGAAAATGGAGAACTGTGGGCAAAGGCATCTTTGTTGCGTGGCTTGCTGGCGTGGTACGACTACAAGAAAGATAAAAAAATTCTTACGGCTATTGAAAGAGCAACACAAGATGTGATGAAGCATTATCCCATGTATCAATCGCATCCATTCTATTCTACCAATCCGAATGTGGGTGGCGTTACCCACGGCCTCACCATCACCGATGTATTTGAAAGCCTGTATCGAATCACCGGCAAGCAAGCCTATCGTGACTATTGTTTGTTTTTGTATGAAGATTTTTCAAAGCAACCGTTGAATGAAGATGCGCAATACACAAAACTGGTGAATGATTCCATTTTGCTGAAAGGCCACAGCGTGCATACCTACGAACACCTGCGCAGTCTGGCTGCTGCCTATCAGGCTTCAGGCAATGTTGATTTGAAAAAAGCAATGGATCATTTTCTTGCTAAAATAGATTGGGCTACTACTGCCTCGGGTGCTGCCGTTGGCGATGAGTGGATTGGCGGGAGAAAAGCAGATGCGACCACACGTGGGTATGAATATTGCTCGCTGCACGAGTTGATGCACAGCTACCTTGAGTTGTTTATCAAATCAGGTGTGCCCTTTTATGCCGAGCGGGCCGAGAAATTATTTTTAAATCCTGCACAGGGAGCGCGCTATCCCAACGGTACCGCTATCACGTATTTAAAGTCAGATAATTCGTATGCACTAACCGGTGGATTGAATGGCGATACATCCGACCCGCATCAAACACGCTTTCGTTACTCGCCGGTACACAAAGAGGCTGCCGTTTGTTGCGTGCCCAACGCCGGACGCATAGCACCCTATTACGTGCAACACATGTGGTTGAAAGGTGAGCGCAGTTTGGTCAATGGTTTACTTGGTCCAAGCGAAGTAAAGACAAACATCAACGGAAAACCAATAACGATAATCGCAGATACGCAGTACCCTTCGGCAAATAGTATTAAGTATACGGTTACAACAACACAAAATAACTTTCAATTGAAAATCCGAAAGCCGCAAGGGTTATCAAAGATTGCAGTGAGTGAAAGCTATTCTGAAGAAGATGGTTTTATCTTGATCAGTAAGACATGGAACGGAACACAAACTGTTGATATTACATTTTATCCGGAAGTTGTGAAGCATGAAGACGGCAATCACGAAACATACTTTACGTATGGTGGAACGGTGTTGGCGTTACCCATTGCCAGTGTGGAAACGAAAACCAAAACCTATCCAATCAAAGGATTTTATGATTTCAATCACACGCCACAACGTTTGGTAGTCTATGAATACATCGGTGAGCCTGTTTTGCAAGTAGAGGATAAACTCCAATTCAAAACGGTTTTGTTTAACACAATTAGCAAACAAAACGAAATGGTAGAACTTATTCCGATGGGAAAAACGATCCTCCGACAAATCACATTTAAGAATGGACGATAGCTATGCGCATAGCGATTTCACAAATTGAATGTATTGAAAGTGATAGCGAAGGAAACTTGGCAAAAATACAAGATGCTATTGAAGTAGCTTCTGCGCAACAAGCGGACCTTATCGCATTTTCTGAATCGATTATCCTTGGGTGGATTAATCCGGAAGCGTTTACACTCGCATGCCCTATCCCCGGAAGAGACTCGGATCGAATTTGTCGGTTGGCTAAAGAGAATAAAATTCATGTGTGTTTGGGATTGGATGAAAAGGAGGGAGACCAACTTTTCGGTGCTGCTATTCTTGTGGATGATGGCGGTCATATTCTTTTGAAACACAGAAAAATAAATGTGTTGCCACATTTGATGACACCATCCTATTCAATTGGTAATTCGGTATCAGTAGTAGAAACTAAATTCGGAAAGGTTGGAATACTGATCTGTGCAGATTCGTTTCAGGATACTATTCTCATGGAAATGCTCAGCTACCAACCAGATATAGTGCTAATTCCTTATGGCTGGGCTGCTGAAGATCATCAATGGCCGATGCACGGAGATGAATTAGTAAAAGTAGTGCAGCATGCTGCCCAAACTATGAAGTGTGCTGTGGTTGGACCAAATTCTGTTGGCAAAATCGGACATGGTATTTGGAAGGATCGAATTTACAATGGTCAAAGTGTGGCGGTTAATAAATTTGGCGAAGTAATTGCCCGTGGCAAGGCAGGCGAAGCGGATCTAATCTTTATCGATATTAAAACATAAAACACTCAAAACGGAATGCCATGAATATCCTCTTAAAAAAAGCAGTTGTATGTCTATGCTTAAGTTTTCTGTGCGTAGAAGCAGAAGGACAGATTCTTAGAAAAGATAGTCGAACAAACGAAGTCATCTACCATGTTTTCTTACGAAGCTTTTATGACAGCAATGGTGATCGACACGGCGATTTCAATGGCCTTCGCCAAAAGTTAGATTACATTCAGGACTTGGGAGCCACTTCCATTTTGTTGCTGCCGTTGTACGATGCAGACTGCTATCACAATTATTTCGCCAATGATTTTAAGAAAATGGATTCGAAGTTTGGCAGCTTTGACGATTACATTTCTTTGGTGAAGGAACTGCACAAGCGAAAGATGAAAATTTATATGGATATGGAAACTCAATATGTTACGTATCAACATAAATGGTTTACTGAGTCCATTAATAATCCGGCATCTCCCTACGCCAATTACCTGTTGTTTGACGATGCTGCACACACCATCCCTTCGACGATGGTGTTTGGCTTACGCGAATTGAATTCATACGATGGGAAAGTAATAAAAGTGACGACGGTGAATTTGAAAAGCAAAGACGTGTTGAACTACAACATCGAACTGTTCAAATATTTCATGGACCCCAACAAAGATGGAAAGTTCGATGATGGTGTAGATGGCTTCCGCCTCGATCATGCTATGGACAAGCTGGACGATAAACCGACCTTGACCAATCTGCTGTCTGAATTTTGGAATCCGTTAATTAAAGAGTTAAAGAAAGCGAATCCTGCTGTGAGCGTTGTAGCGGAGCAGGCAGACTGGAATGATTATGGTTACTCTTATTTTGAAAAAGGCGGGGTGGATCGCATGTTTGGATTTGGATTGCAACGAGCTATTTTATCGTTTAATAAGAAGCAACTCATTCAAAAAGCTGATTCTGTGCTAAACAAAATTCCGAAAGGCACGGCACAAATTATTTTTTTAGAGAATCATGATCTGGATCGCTTTGCAACACTTGAATCAACTATTCAAAAACAAAAGTTGGCAGCCTCGCTTCAACTTCTTATTGGCGGCATTCCTTCGATTTATTACGGACAAGAAGTTGGGATGAAAGGCCGAGGCATGAATGGACAGTATGGCAATGGGGATGGTAATGATATACCACGCAGAGAAGCTTTTGAATGGTATGCGAATGAAGAAGGTGCTGGCGTGGCCACCTGGTATGCAAATACCGGTGTATGGTGGACCAAGCGCAACAACCAACCGAATGATGGCATTTCAGTAGAAGAGCAGAAAAGCGACGCGAACTCTTTACTGAATCATTACAAGCAACTTCTAAAATTGCGCGCGGCACATCCGGCGTTGGCCACCGGCACCTATGCCTACTTTCCAAGCGACAATGAATCTGTTTTTAGCTTTTCGCGTACTTCTGCCACGCAACGAATTGTAGTGGCTGCTAATTTATCTGATCAACCTCAGTCTATAACTTTTCAAGAAAGCAAGGGCACGTTTCGTTCGGTAGGCAAGCAAGTTCCTGTTGCGAAAAATCGTTTTGAATTAAAGCCGTATGAGTGGGCTGTGTGGGAGGTAAATTAGTGGGAGAGCCTATGTTCGCGTCTGCTAGTGGGGCGGGTTACTCGATTGGGTGTTCGTGCGTTAGCCGTCAACCCAATTTTTAATTTCAATTCCGTCCATTCTGTCGAAGTCCGAAACGTTCCTTGTCACAAGAATAAAATTGTTTGAAATTGCTGTTGCCCCAAACAACAAATCAAAATCGTCTAAAGATTGTACTTTTTTGCGAAGTCTTGCTTCGATTAGCAGCTGCCTTTTTTACACCGTCAATTCTCAAGAGCACTGTAACACAAACCAACTTTTGTCGAAGTTCTTCTTTTCTAAGTCGTCCTTTTTTATCCAAAAGTAGACTCGTCCCACGTCACCCCACATCATTCCCGCTTTGTCAATACTGTCTAATTGAAAAAGTAGTATCCATTGCCTAGCATCCTTCTTCAGTCCTTCGGCTCGTGGGTCGTTATAGCCAGAAGGGTCACCGCAGTACAATCCGTTTGTAACTAGTTGGCACTCGTCTTCCATAGTTCCTTGAATGTTATCGGAATGTCCAAGTAGTTTCGTGATTTCTCCGTCTACAGTCAGTTCTACATAGGCATCTTGCTCTTCCCTAGTTAGAAGCCCATTCACAATGTCGCTCTCCCAGTTTGGGGTGCTGACAGAATTCGCAAAACCTAGTTTACAAGTTTTATACTTTGAATGTTCCGGTAAGTCTAATGGAAAATCAGTTCTTTCCAAATCTGTAATGTCGCCATTAAAATAAAAGACTTTGAATTTATCTTTGTCTTTGGGGTCGAAGCCCCACGCCTCTTGCTCAGCTGAGTAAAAGAAGTAAAGCAGTCCGCTTGATGGTAATTGATTTGACTTATCAAATTGTTTTGTCTCACTTAAATTAATTTGTGCCAGGAAACCCAGACTCTTTCCGTTATTCTCTTTAAACCAAGTTTGATTTTTTGGTAAGTCTGGTTGTCCGCCTATTTTACTTTGTCCAACTTTAATTTCTGTGTCTGCTGCGTCTTCTGGTTGAATGGCGATTTCGCTTCTTAAGAGGGGTTCAAATTTTTGCCAATGTTGCTCTAGTCCGGCATCTTGAAATTTCAACTTCCAATCGTCAGTTGTCAGTAATGGAGCAGTTCGACTATATGACTCTACTGTCGCAGGGGAAGTATTCAAGTCGTTTATCCTATTTGTCACTTTCTTTTTGATAGTCGTCATATAAATGACTGTCACCATTGCAATAATAACTGCTAGAATAATGAGTGTCTTCATACTTTGTCTTTTGTCGGTGGGGTACAGTTTTTTAAAAAGGTTGCTGCTAACGGTCGGCTATAAAACGTGGCGGATAAAAATGTGCGCTTTTGTCCACCGTTACTAAACTAAATAAAAGGAAAAACTCTTGAAAGGCCAAACAACTAACGCCATGTTTTATAGCTTTTGTTGTGTGCTGGGCCGTTTCTGACGACAGTTATAATTTAATGAGTCCAAGTCGACCGTTAAATCTTTATCGACCAATATGTCTGCGGCAGTTAACAAAGTCTAAGTTCAGACTGAGGGCAGCCAACCTAAATTCTCTGCGAAAACGAATTCTCGTGCACCGAGTATAAACTGTCCGTGAAGACGAGTCAATCACGTTGTACAATTATTTTTTAAGTATTTCCAGATAATCCGATGGAACATCTAGAAATTCCTGATAACTCGCACTGGTCGGTGGTCCGTCATTTAAATAACTATGTGGTGCAATTCTTATTGTTATTATTTCCTCTGTCTTTTTTTCGCCTACAACAATGTCTCCGATTTCAAAACATTTTTCCGCTAGTCCAACAAACCCTCCAACTGTCACCGTTTTGCAATACTTTTTTAAGAAGACATAATTCAGTTCTTTGCTTACCTCGTCTTTTTCACAACTTCCCATCAGAACTATCAGCAGTATGATGCTTATTGCATAGATATTTTTCATAATTCTATAAATATTTCCTTTTATTAAGCTTTCCTTTTTCTATTAGGCACGGTTTGGGTAAATAAAGTTGTCAGAATAAGAACATATAGTGCAATTATCCTTTATGCTCTTAATTTCTCGTCTACTTTTCACTTGCCCCAAAGCTAAAATATTTTTACCAGCTCGCACACAACATGAGTATTTGCGTTCGAGCGGGGTTTTCAATGCCACGTCCTGTTTGCCCAGACGAAAGCGTCTCGCGAAAGCGGGTCCCCGAAACCAAACGTGGAACGAAGATAAAACTTTAAATCAAACTCGTCACGGCACCATTGCAGAAACATACTGTTGGCGCTCGTTGTATTGAACTCAATTTTTCTTTTTTGCTGTTAGTCCGATCGGTATCATTAAGTCCCCTTTGTCATACATATTTATATATATGTTTAAAGTGTCTGAAGATCCTGTCCATGTTAGTCTATATCGGTCAAGCATACCCATATTGTCAATAGGCCCGTTGGGGGTTTTGAAGGCACAACAGCTACCTGCTCTAAAGTATTTCACATCTTCACCATTAGGTCCCAATAGTGCATTTAAGAATCTTCTTTCGTTTCTTGGTCCAATGCTCTCTTTACTTCCGCCAACCTTGATTGGGTTGGACTTGTCGTACCCGTACGATTTGTCAACAGTCGTCTCGGTCAATAGATACGTATTGTCATCCAAAAATTGTATTTCTGCTGTCCTCGTATCACCCCGTCCAGAATCTGTTGTTGTTCCGGTCTTTTGTGTCGCACACCCAACTATAATTGTTAGTCCAGCTATGAAAATTAGTCTATTCATTTGTGTGTTGTTAGTTGTCCAAATACAATGAGCGCCAACTAGTGCATTAAAGCAACTCATGGCACATATACACCCAATTTTGGATGTATATGTGCCACAGTGGCCGTTATTTTTCATTTATAAATGTCTGCTTTTTTCATAGCACGTCAAAAGGACTTTTTATATTTCTAGCGGTTTTTTGTGCTCGCATGTGTTTAAAGTTTCGATGTTTTGCGGCTATGATGTCCCAAAATATTTTTGTATGAAGTGCAAATTAGTTCCATTTTTAAGTTGGGCAGTGGCATAGCTGTGCTGTAGCCAATGCAAAGTATTTGTCTCAGCTAGTTTGTCCTGCATTAAAAAAGCCTCCGAATTTCTTCGGAGGCTTATACTTTAAACACACTGTACGTAACAATCCTTTTGAATTTCTGAAGGTCGTACGAAAGGCGATGTACTGCTTTTGTTATTAAAGTTGGCTTCAAATACCTCGGTTTGATCAAACTAAATGTTATTGTGATCAGCAGCTTTATATCTTTTAAGAATAAAAATCAAATCTATTTTAGAGCAACCCTTCTTCGCTCAAAATAGTTTTCAGCGACTGGTGGTTTTTCCAGAATTTGGCTTTGGCTTCATTGAAATATTTTTTGAACTCCGGATCATCTTTGATAGTTTCCATTAACGGATCTCTTTCTAAAAAGAGAATAATCCAGTATTGAACATTTTCTTCTTGCGCAAAAAGTTTCATGTGTTCTCTGGCTTTGGGCTTGTTGTTCGAATAAACAGCGTAAGCAGCCAACCCTAGATGACGGTAAACTGAACGATCATTTTCAAAGAAATTTTTATAGCTCTCAGCCAACTCTTTCGCCTTTACATGCTCTCCAGATTTTTCCATTACATACGCTATAGTTAAATTCTCATGTCGATAGACATCCAGTTGGCGCGTTTCGCGAATGGCTAAGAATTGTTGGTAATATTTAAATGCCCCTTTATTATCACGCATATAGTAAGAAACTTTGGCGATGTCTTGCAAAATGTCAAAGCGCAGTGTGTCTTTGTTAAACTCGTTGAGCAGCAAACTTCGGGTGGTTTCGGCATCACCCGTTTTAGCAAATAAAATAAAGGCCCGAACATACCTTGAAAACGGATTGTTCGGATTGAACGCAAGAGACTTATCTACGTACTTCAACGATTCATCCACAAATCCATTTTGAATCAACGCGTTGCTTAAGCGCAGGTAATTGAAACTGGCGGTGGTGGAATCCAGTGCTTCAATGTTTAATTGGACACCTTTCAACGCGTACTGCAAGTATTTATTGGTGTCAAGAATAAACATCGCGTAAAAATCGGTTAACAATCCAGTGACTTCCGCAGAATTAGGATTATACTCCAATGCTTTTTCCAGATAAGGCAATGCAAGATCAAATTCTTTGCGCGAGATATACGACAGAGCCTTTGCCACCAAACTTTCTCCAAGCTTGGAGTCAAAGAGGATGGCTTTATCCGCATACATGCTTATTTGTGGAGCATACTTTTTTCCGGTTTGATAGATATCCATTTGATAATACGTCATGGCAACTTCTGCATACGCCATGGCAAACTGTGAATCGTGTTGAGTTGCTTCTGTAAAATACTGAATCGCTTGTTGCTGTTGTACCGGGCTTCCTATCGCCTGCGCTGCTTTACCTTTTAAAAACAAATCGTACGCTACCAGATTGTCGGTGGGTTTTTTACGAATTCGATTTTCTTCTTCCGGAGTAATGATGGCTTTAATTTCTTCGGCTATACTTCGGGCAATCTCTTGCTGTAACTGAAATATATCTTTCGTCTCACGGTTATAGCGAGCCGACCACAAATGCCGGTCGGTGTGTGCTTCGATCAACTGAATGTTCAGCACAATCTGATCGCCAATTTTTTGTCCGCTGCCTTCCACAAGATAACTCACGTTCAGTTCTTTCGCCATTTCTGGAATAGACTTGTGAGTGTCGCGGTACTTTTCAGATGAGGTGCGGCTGATTACACGCAAGTCTTTAATCTTTTGAAGGCTACCCAATGTGGACTCCATTAATCCATTGATTAAGTAAACGTTTGTTGAATCGTTGCTTTCATTTTTGAATGGTAGCACGGCGATGGATTTTTCCAAACGCGTGTTGTTGGCAAACCAACGCATTCCATAAAAATAAAATAGCGCACAAACTACCGATGCCAAAGCGGCCACAGCAATCCATCTTTTTTTATGGGAGGGAGGTACGACCACCATGAGCGTTGGTTCTTCGGTCAAATGTTTGTTGGCTTCGCCGGGCGGATACCCATAATACTCGCGGAAGCATTTGATAAAATACGATACACTATTGAACCCAACCTGATGTGACACTTCGGAGATAGTGAGCGAAGAAGTTCTCAGCATCTCCATCGCACCTTGCAAACGCACCTGATTGATCAATTGACTCACCGACAGGTTTGTTTCCTTCTTTACTTTCCGCAGCAGGTTTGAGCGGCTCATGTGCAAGGCATCGGCCAGCTCAGAAACACCAAACTGTTCATTCGCCAGATTCTGCCGGATGATGGCGATCGCTTTGCTGGTAAACTCATTGACAGGTGCGGTCGGCTCGGACATGGAGGGTTGAAATGTAAAATTAGCGGAGTTACAAAAATACAGCTACCGAGCGGAGTAAAAAAGAGAGTCTACCGCTTCACCGTCTTTTTGATGCTTGCCAAATGCACTAAAAACAAGCTTTTGCGCGATTTTTTACATACGTGCGCCAAAGTTTACATCAATTGCCGCAAAGTTGACGAACGATGGCGCATAGGTGTTTAGCCATTCGCGGGGGGTGTCACGTTCTTTGCATCATAAAAATTTAACCCACAAACAGTATGAAAACTTCAAACATTCCATTCACTAAAATCACTACTCTTGTTGCGCTGATCGCATTTTTGTTAACCTCGGCATCCTGTCAGGATAAGAAAGCAGCTTCTCAAAAGGCAGCTCCTTCTAAGTCGGGCGTGAAGCCTCCCACCGTGGATATTCACACCGCTATTGTCTCCGGAAACATGGAGGCTGTTCGCCAGCACATCGCTGCCGGCTCGGACATTAATATACGCGACCCTTTTGGCGGATCTAGTCCCCTCATCAGTGCTACTGTATTTGGTAAGGACGACATCGCTAAAGTACTGATTGATGCCGGTGTGGAATTGGATATTCAAAACAACGACGGATCAACGGCGTTGCACACGGCGGCATTTTTTTGCCGGCCGGCCATCGTAAAACTCTTGCTTCAGAAGGGAGCAGACAAAACCATCAAAAACAAATTCAACGCCACTGCCTACGAAAGTGTGATTGCTCCATTCAATGAAGTGAAATCGGTATACGAAATGATGGGCAATGTGCTCGGTCCCATGGGTTTAAAACTAGACTTTGCCTACATCGAAAAAACACGCCCTGAAATTGCGGCCATGCTGAAATAAAAAATTCGTTTTGAAAAGTATGAATACGAACCGAAGATACGATGTGGATTGGGTGCGGGTAATTGCCATTGCCCTGCTGCTGATCTACCACACGGCCATTGGCTTTCAGCCTTGGGGCATGATGATTGGCTTCATCACTTCTAAAACATCATGGGTGTCCTTGTGGACGCCCATGACTTTACTTAACATCTGGCGCATTCCGCTGCTCTTCTTTGTATCGGGCATGGGTGTTTATTTTGCTTTGTATAACCGCACATGGAAACAGTTGGTGTGGGAGCGCACGCAACGCATTTTAGTGCCCTTCGTGTTCGGTATTTTTTGTATCGTACCGATCCATATTTTTATTCTTCGCAAGTACTATGGCATGGAGGCCGTGTACCTTCCGGATGCTGGGCATCTCTGGTTTTTAGGAAACATCTTTGTGTATGTTCTTCTCTTGCTGCCCGTGTTTTACATGCTGAAGAAAAATGAAGATGGACGCATAGTGACGCTCCTTAAAAAATCAATGCGCACACCGCTGGGTCTTTTGCCGTTGGTATTGGTTATGGTGCTGGAAGTATGGATTACGCAACCGCGGCCGTATGAAATGTACGTGATGACGAAGCATGGTTTTTTATTAGGACTGATTGCGTTTTTGTTTGGCTTTTGTTTTATGCTGAGTGGAGAAACCTTTTGGAAAATGGTGGTGCAGTGGCGATGGTTTTTTTTGTTGATTGGCACGGTGTTGTATAGTGTTCGTATAACCGGATTAACTTTTTCTGACAGTACGCAATGGTTGCTTCCGATAGAATCCATCGCTTGGGTGCTGGCAGTTTTGGCCTTCAGCCATCGTTACCTCAATAAGCCCAGCATGGCACTGAGCTACCTGAGTGAAGCGGCTTATCCGGTTTACATTCTTCACATGATTTTTCTGTACCTCGGCTCGATGATTATTTTCCCGATGGATTTGCCGGTATCCTTTCAATATATGCTCTTGCTGATTTTCACATTTGCCGGATGCTTTGGCGCGTACGAAATCATTCGCCGAATAAAATGGATTCGGCCGTTATTCGGACTGAAGATTAAATAGCGACACAATAAAGAAAATGGTCGCTAGTAATGACTACAATTTTTTGTTTCTATTCCGTGGTCTGTGTCCTCACAAACCACGATACAGACAGAAGGTAAATGAAAAAGAAAATGCGGTGTGGATAATCATTTACGTTTTCGGTCTGTGAGGACACAGACCGAGGGGGGAGGGGGAAGGATTGAAGATTAAGTATTGACACAATAAAAAAAATGGTCGCCAGTAATGACGACCATTTTTTGTTTCTATTCGGTGGTCTGTCCGCACAGACCACTTTTCTTAATTAGCTTTTTCGGTCCGTGGGGACACAGACCGAGGGGAACGTTTTCGGTCTGTGAGGACACAGACCGAGGGGGAAGGCCAGCCAGACGACCATTTTTTATTTAAAAAATAGTCCTACAAAAAGTGTTGTGTTCGAATTACTTCCACCGGATGGTAGAAAGCAATCATGGCGTATCGCTCAAAATATTTTTTTTGCAAATGGGCCAAAATCTTTTGGCAGATATCCACGGAAACAATGGTTTCAATTTTTACATTCTCGCCTTCCCATTGATTGTCGCGCACGTCTTTCAATCCCTTTCCGGATACAGCCGATGCGGTGTAACCTTTCGCGCCAAGCGAAACGATTTCTTTTTCAATGGAAGTAGCCAGTGCCTCTTCGGCGATGATGGTTAATAATTGCAGTTGGTTCATAGTGTTACGGTGTAATGATCAATTTAGCAATTTCGTGATAGAGAGGAAGTCCCAGTGTGATATTGAATGGGAATGTAATCGCCAGTGCAGCGGTGAGATAGTAGGAGGGATTCGCCTCCGGCAAAGCTACGCGACATGCTGCCGGTGCAGCAATGTACGACGCACTTGCGGCCAACACACCAACAATTGTAGCTCCGCCTAAACTCATTCCGGCCCAGTTAGCCAGGCTGATTCCGATAATGGCATGAATGATGGGAAAGATAATTCCAAAGGCCACCAGAAAGGCACCTCCCTTTTTCAGATCTGATAATTTTCTTCCGGCAACCAATCCAGCTTCCAGCAAGAAGAGCGTGAGCACTCCTTTGAAAGGAGCATCGAACAATGGAGCTACCTGATCCCAGCCACTGTCACCTACAAAGAACCCGATGGTTAAGAAACCGATCAGCAATAAACTGCTTTTGCCAGCTAATAACTCACGCGCAATTTCTTTCAGTGGCACCTGATCTTGTTGGGCAGCCGGTGTATTGATGCGCGCCAAGGAAATACCGATCAAGATCGCCGGTATCTCCATCATGGCTAGTAAGCTCGGCATAAATCCTTCGTACGGAATTTTTAACGTATCGTGAAAAGCGAGTGCCGCACTGAATGTAACGGCAGACACCGATCCGTAGTGAGCGGCAAGTGCAGCGGCATTGGGTACATCAAATTTTCCCACCTTGCGCATGAGGCCATAGGTCCATAGTGGAATGGTGCAACATAAGCCAACGGCCACCAGAGCCGGTTGCCACACTTCCGAAAAATCGGCGTGTGAGAGTTTATATCCACCCTTCAACCCGATGGCGATCAACAGGTAGATGGTTAAGGATTGATAGAGCGAGTCAGGAAATTTCAAATCGCTTTTTACACGTGAAGCAATGATGCCCAATAAGAAGGCGAGCACCATCGGAGTTAAGATACTGGTTAGCATAGTAGCGTAGTACGTTTTTTTTATTCCATAAATTCAACTTGACCTGTTTGTAGGTCATACAAGGCACCCACAATCAGGATCGAACCTTCGCGCACACGCTTCGCGAGCACGGGCTCCAGTGCCTTTAATTGTTCTACTTGCATGCGAATGTTTTCGCGAATGGATGCATCGAGTAAATCATGCGGGTGCGATTTTTTGGCATTCTCCACCGCAGGTTTGATGGCATTGATAAGAGTGATGATGTGTCCAGGCACTTCGGGTAATTTGACGGCCGCATTCACGGCTCCGCACTGAGTGTGGCCTAATACAACAATTAGTTTGGTGCCCAATACTTCTTCAGCAAATTCCACGCTGCCCCACGATGCGTAGGTTGAAACTTGGCCGGCTGTGCGCACAATGAATAAATCACCTAAGCCCTGATCAAAAATAATTTCGTTGGGCACGCGCGAGTCAGAGCAGCCGATAACGGTAGCAAATGGAAATTGAGCAGCGGCCACTTCTTTGATGCGCGAAAAATCCTGACGCGGCTTGGTGGATTGCCCGCGTACAAAGCGCAGGTTGCCTTCCTTCAAGCGTTTGAGCGCTTCCGCCGGCGCTACGGAACTTTGTCCATGGGTGTCGGTTGCCTGAAACAGCAACACGCCTAACAGAATCAGAAATGGATACACTAGTTTTTGTTTTTGCATACGTCTCTTTTTTTTAGTCGCGCAAAATTGGGAGTTGACATGCATATATTTTTATTTATATTTATAATGATATACATAACATTATATTATGAATTACACCCTCAATCAGTTGCAGATATTTCTTAAAATCACACAAACGCTCAGTGTTACCCGGGCTGCTGAGGAACTGCACTTAACGCAGCCGGCGGTTTCCATTCAACTAAGAAATTTTCAAGACCAATTTGATATTCCGCTGACGGAAGTGGTGGGTCGCAAAATTTACATCACCGATTTTGGAAAAGAAATTGCCGAGGCGGCGCAGCAGATCATCAACCAGGTGCAAACCATCAATCACAAAACGCTGCAGTTCAAAGGGCAATTGAGCGGCCGGCTGAAGTTGTCGGTGGTTTCTACGGGCAAGTATGTGATGCCCTATTTTCTTTCGCAGTTTATCAATGAAAATCAGGGCATAGAACTGTTGATGGATGTAACCAATAAATCGCAGGTGGTGCAGAGCCTCGTGAATAACGAGGTAGATTTTTCACTGGTATCGGTGCTGCCAGACTCGCCGGTCGTTGAAAAACTCGACTTGTTGCAAAATAAATTGTATTTGGTAGGCAACAGCGAGCGCAAATTCAAAAAAGCTCCTTACTCAAAAGCACTCATAAAAGAGCTGCCACTTATCTATCGCGAAAAAGGATCGGGTACGCGCCAGACCATGGAAATTTTCTTCGAACGAAATAAAATTGAAGTAACAAAAAAAATGGAGCTCACGTCCAACGAGGCCATCAAGCAAGCAGTGCTGGCGGGGCTGGGTTACTCCATCATGCCGCTGATCGGGCTAAAAAATGAATTGCGCGATGGAGACTTGCAGATTGTGCCTGTCAATGGCTTGCCAATTAAAACCGTATGGCGATTGATTTGGCTCAAAGGAAAAAAACATTCGCCCGTGGCGTTGGCGTTTCTGAACCATATCAAAAAAGAGAAAGCCGCCATTGTGCAACGGAAGTTTGACTGGTACGAAAAATACATCGAAGATTAGTTTTGCAGTCCTTCATTCAGTTGGAATAACTTTTGCAGGCGTGCTTCGCCGCTGCCATCCATCAGTAAAACCAGGTAATCTCCTTGCTCGATGCGGATAGAGCCTTCGGGGTTTTTGAGTAGTTTACGAACACCATTTTCCGTTTTAACAATACCAATCAAAACTACATTGCTGCCCTTCTTTAAATCGAAGAAAGCTTTTTCATAGAATACACCGAGGAATGGATTGTCTTCGCGCACCATAATTTGCTTCATGTCGTATTCATGGTCTTCATGTGCGTAGGCAATCAGTTCTTCACTGAACAAGGCAACATCCGGCTCGTAGATGTAGCTCGCCAGCAGTTTCGATGAAATTTCATTTTTAGAAATAGTGTACATAACACCCGCCGCCTGAAAAGTGCCCTTCAGGTTTCCGTTGTCGAGCGTAACCACATAATTTAAATCCGGGAAACGCTTTTTGATGTTGATGATGTACACAAGCTTTTCGGTATCGTCATTCAGGTTAATGAAAATGATGGATGCTTGTTGGATATTTGATTTTTCAATCAGTTCAAAGTTGTTGTAATCGGTATACAAAGTATACACCTGATTTTCATTGTAGTATTCGCGGATGATATCGATGTTCGCGCGCTCTTTGGTGATAACGGCTACCTGCCTTCCGGCTCCGATCAGGTGGCTGATTACGGATTGACCGAAATCATTCCAGCCGATCATGACAACATGGTTATTAAAGCTCGTGCCTGAAAAACCTAGCATTTTACTCTCTTGTATTGTATTCATAAAATTGGCAATCTGTCCGATAATAAAACCATAAACCCCTAAGCTGGAAATCAAAAACACAAACCCGATCATGCGCCCCCAATAGGTCATCGGCAATACATCGCCATATCCTACGGTTGTGAGTGTCTGAAGCAAATACCACACAGCATCTTGCACATGCACAATTTTCCGGTTAGGCGCTCCTTCTTCCAGCATCATCAAAATGAAAAGAAGCGTCGCATAAATGAAAATGAGTACACCAACAGAAATAATGGCTCGCTTGGTGTTGAAACGCTTGATTTGGAAACCAGTCATTACCGAAATGTAAGCCAAATTAGCGTGAAACGAAAATTTAAAAAGGCTTTCAGTTGCTAATGATCACACTTTTGGTGCGCCTTCGTTACATCGGAAATATCAATCATTCCTTTTTCGTGTTGCCAGGTATTGTAGATGTATGTGGCTATCTCTGCCACTTCCAGGTCGGTGAGTGAAAAGATGCCTTTCATCTCTTTGTTGTACGCTTTGCCATTCACCACTATTTCTCCGGCCTGCCCATATTTCATCAGACACAACACCTGCTCCACATTTTGTTCCATGTAATCAGATTGTGCCAGAGGCGGATAAACTAATCCCAGACCACTTCCATTTTTTTGGTGACAATTGCTGCAGTGCTGCACGTACAACTGCTCACCGCTTACATAGTATTGCTGAAATTTTGTGTCGCGTTGATTAGAAGAACTGCACCCCAACAATACCAGCCACACCATGAACACCACGAAAGCACTACCGAAAAAAAAGAAGTTGCGCATACTAAGATTAGATGCCGTTGGTGCTGCGCAACTTTTTAATATCAACAATCAGGCGATTAACATCGTCTTCTTTGGTGCCATCATACTTACCACGGATTCTTCCTTTTTTGTCGATCAGTAAAAAAGCCCCGCTATGAATAAATCCATCCGGCTCGCTCTTGTCTTCCATAGCTGTGGCGAAATAACTCGTCTGTGCAATTTTGTAGATTGAGTCTTTGGCACCGGTTACAAAATGCCAGCGCTTGCTTTCCACACCTAGTCGCTCGGCGAAATCGTGCAGCAATGCCACGGTGTCGTACTCCGGATCGATGGTGTGCGATAATAAAAGCACATCGGGCATTTCTTTGGTAGCCTCATACACCCGCACCATTTGTGTTTTCATGATAGGGCAGATGGTGCGACACGATGTAAAGAAAAAATCGGCCACATAAATTTTATCCTGATAGGTGGCATTGGTAACGGTGGCACTGTCCTGATCGACAAATCGAAAGGGAGCAATGGTATGATAAACTGTGTCACTGCCAATCAATTCACGTTCACCAAAAATGGGTAAGGACTTTTCTTTGCTGACACAAGCGTTGAAAAGCAACATAGAAGCCGCCGCAAATAAACTAACTGTGAATGATGATCGCATCTCCTTCGTGAATTTCATATTGATCAATGGTTAATACATTTTGTCCGAAATAAATTTTATTCTCTCGCTTGCGGTAGGTGGAAAGTGTAGCCAGTGGCTCCTTTCCTTTTTCTCCATTTTCCTGATTAACGGTAATCAGCACACAACGCGCACACGGCTTTACACCCTGAAAGCGATTTTTTCCGATGGTGAAAAAATTCCATCCATCTTCTTCAAAGGCAGTGCCACCGGTGAAAACTAAATTGGGTCGGAAACGGTTCATTAAAACAGGCTGCTCCAGCCGGCTATTTAAATCATCCAGCGAAGCTTGCCCGATAATCAACAGCGGATAGCCGTCGGCCAGACTCACATGTTCCTGATTGCCTGCATAGCGGGGATCTACGGGGCGCTCGTGTTCTTCCGGAAAGCAAACCAACTTGCAGGAAATGCCTAACCGCTCTGAAAACCATTGGCTATGTTCGCGGCTAACTTCATGCACGATCACTTCATCGTCCCACACGCGTGCGTTAATTTTTTCCGATAAGTATCCTTTTTGATACGATAACTCAATGGAGTTTTCCCGAAAGGAAATAGTGAAACCTGAAACCGTTGGCTGCAATTTGAAAAGTGCCATTTCAGCATTCATTCGCTGAGACATAAAGGTATTTGTCTCATCAATCAGCATCCATCGCCTGTCAAAAGCGAGTCCTTTGCCCAAAACGCGTGACGAACGCAACCGAATTCCGCCTAATGATTTGATGGGATAAATCCAAATTTCACTGAGACGATGCGGTTGCATGAACTTTTATGCTAAAATTTGCGCTAACTTAGTGAATAACCAGCTAAAAAGTAATGACCAACACAGCAGCCCTTTGGTACTTTGAAAGTGTCAACCTCTATAACACGCTTTGCCCTCACAAAGTTAAGGCGTTGGCAGACAAGCATACGTATCTTCAATTCAAACGCGATCAATTCATTTATTTTCTGGAAGACAAGGCCACCCATATTTACATGATTGTGAATGGCCGCGTAAAAATTGGCCACTATCTGGATGACGGAAAAGAAATTACCACGGCCATCCTCACGACCGGTGAGATATTTGGCGAACTGGCATTGGCCGGCGAAGAAAAACGGAGAGACTTTGCACAGGCAATGGAAGACTGCACCATCTGCCCACTGAGTCTGGATGAGATGAAGGCGTTGATGTATGAAAATCGGGAGCTTAGTTTTAAGATGCTGAAGTTTGTCGGCCTTCGCCTGATGAAGTTGGAGCGTAAGCTGGAAATGCTCGTATTTAAAGATGCGCGAACTCGTGTGATTGAATTTATCAAAGATGCCGCCGCCTGGAAAGGAAAAAAAGTAGGCTATGAGACTTTGATTCAAACGAAGCTTACACATCAGGATATTGCATCCCTTACCGGAACATCGCGACAAACTGTTACCACCATTCTCAACGATTTGAAGGAGAAGAACCTGATCAACTTCGACCGCAAGCGAATTTTAATCCGCGATTTAGAGGCGTTGAAGTAAACACCGAATTGAAAATACCGTAATTCGGGTATTGAAATCAAAAATATCAGCCGATATTTTTGATGCTTAAACTTCATTATGCGATACATCGTTTCTGTCTCCTGCTTGCTGATTGTTATACTTTTGATAGTGCTACCTAGTTGTGAATCCAATGACGAAGTGTGGGTTACTTTTGAAACCCAAAACACATTGCCCGGCAATTCGAACTTGATTTGTTACTGCACCGAGGTGAAATATATCAGCGACAGCGATGTAACCTATGGCTATAAGCAAGTAAACGCAAGCATTGAAGAATACTGGGCCAAAGGGCAGCAATGCCAAAAATATGGCTACGTCTTTAAGGACAACAGCAATGGCAATAACAATTACGATGGCCTTAGTGGCAGTACAAAGCCTGGACCCAACGGCTATTTTGGCGGCGGTTTGAACAATGGAAGTGGAACGAAACCTACTTATTGCAATTCACCCTACAATTCGCCCACCAGCGATGCACAGTTGAATTCACTTTGTCAGGCGGCGTATCTCTATCGTTGTTCGGGTAATGCGACGGCCGCAAACTTTACATGCACCCAATACAAAAATATTCCACAAAGTGGTTCGGGAATCACGTGCCCATATTGCAACTAGAGTGGTGTTCCATAGTGAGCCGGTAAATCCGCAGCCTCATCTACATCGCGCAGCATCGGCAGAATGGAATAACTCCATGATTGATTTTCCAAATCAATAATCGTATCGCGGTAAACGCTGTCGGTGCTCCATGTTTTGTTTAGGAAGATTGGCGCATGAAACCGCTTCATGCCCAATAAATAGTAGCCGCCATCTCGTGCAGGACCAACAACGGCATCGCTGATCTCTAACTCTGCAAAAGCCTGTTGTAAAATGGCGGGCGTTAGCTCAAGGCAATCGGTGCCGATGATGCAGATCGACTTGTATCCTGCAGCAAACCCATCCTGAAAAGCGCGCGACATTCGCTCCCCTAAATCAAGACCGGCTTGTACTTTTTTGGAATACACTGCATCGGGCCAAAGATCATTTTGTCGAACTTCTTGTGAATAGTACACCACTTTGTCGCAGGCAAGCTGTTGCGTGATGTTTCGGGTATGTGCGCACAAATCAAGATAAATGGAAAGCGCTTTTTCATCGCCAACATCTTTTGCCAGCCGGGTTTTCACTTTGCCTAATTCGGGATTGCGATAAAACAAAATGAGCAACGACTTCATAAGGGAGTTGAATTTTGCGCATCGTCAGAATCTCGGTTAAACCGTGGATTGAATTTTCTGCGTTTTCGCTTTAGCAAAATATACGAATGACGGAACACATAAAAGATGAAGATGGCAAGAGCGGTAAACAAAAATGCCAACACGATCCAACAAACCTTTTCCCAATTGCGGATGGGCAACCGCACCACCATTATCACAAAAGAAAGCACGAAGAGAAACTTCAACAGAATTATCCAAAAGCTGCCCGAAAAGAGAAAGAAAGAAGTGGGTGTCATGGCAAATTAGTTGAGCGTTTCTTTTACGATACGAAACTTACTAAAAACTCGCCACTCGGTAAATGCAAAAAGTGCCACTGCGAAATACTCAATCGCTACCCACGTAAGCGACTCACTATATCCCGCCGGCGTGTAGCCGATGTAGGTGAGAACAATGAGCGCACTCCAGACAACGGCAAATCGCCAGGTGGTAAAAAGGCTAAAGGCAACCAGCGAGCAAACATACCACGGATGCACTACGGTGGAGAACAAAAAATAAATCGTTAGCAACACCAGATAGGCAAGCCAGATAGTGTGAAGTTCATTCTTGCGGTATGTCTTCCACGCATCCCAGGCGATGTAAAGAAAAATAAACAGCGCCGCATACAAGGCTAGTTTCCACCCAACAGTTTGGATGATGTTGTAGCCGTATTTCCAAAAGCCCCATTCGCGAACGAGGTAATAGATGCTGGCATTGAACTCAAACTTTTTAAAATAATAACCAATGCTTTCGCGGAAGCCAAGGATAATCTCTTCATTGAGAAGTGGCAGAAAAAAAAGAAATGTAAACAGCAGAATAAGTACGTAGTGAATGGACACTCGTTTCCATCCGAGCCGTACAATAAACAGTGGAAGAAAAATGACCGGCAGTAGTTTTGTGCAGATGGCCAGACTGAAAAATAAAGCGGATGCAACCCATCTACTTCGCACCAAAAACCAGTAGCTGCCCAACAAAAAGAAAATCATCAGCGCCTCAAAATGCAAATTGCCGGTGAGTTCAATAATCACGAGCGGATTGAGAGCATACAATAAAACATTTGATGTGGGCAACTTATGGTGACGGATAATCTTATGCATTAAAATGATGCTGCCGATTTCTGCAATCAAAATGACGGCATGCAGCACAAATGTGCCCCAAGCTTCAGAGGTGCCACCGAGTCTGGCAGCCAACCAAAAAACAAATTGATTGACGGGCGGATAGATGGTGAAGTAATCGGGACTGTTAAGTTGAAAGAAAAGGTCGGACGTGATTCCATCAACTGCCATGGAATGATCGATGTAGTAACTGGGTACATGCGCAAAGGGATGATAGCCCGCATTAAGCAAATAACCATCCCACAGAAAACGATAAAAATCATCGGAAAGTGAAGGGATGGCAAATAGAAAACAAGCTCTGAACACGATGGCAGCACCCAGCCAGAATGGAATCTCTTCTTCGGCACTACGTGTGGCAATCCAGGTATACATACCAAACAATGCAGCAAAGCAAATCAATAACGAAGTTGTTTCTGTGCGATTGATTTGATACGCCACAACCAGATAGAGCACCACGCTGGCGATGCCCGGCAATAATAAACTGACTTTTTTAGGAATCATGCACGGTGGACTTGAGGGAATAATAAAATACACCGCCAAACCCCAACGCCATCATCGCATGAAAGAGGAGCAAACCATAATCTTTCAATTGAATTCCGATCACTATTCCGCTAGTAAAATAAAGACAGAGCACCGCTTCTCCAATGGTTAAGCCATTGATTTTTCGTTGAATGTATACGTTGCTTTTCCACGCGTCGCTGGAGTGCTGCAAGTTGAACTTGGGTGTTCGTACAAAAGGTGTTTTGCGTCCGATCAATCCTTCCAGCACGGCTAAGCCGTTGTGCAGCGACAAGCCCATCGAAACTATTAGAAACCGGGGATAGAGTGACCAAAATATTTTTCGGGTATGCAAGGGATTGAAGCGGCGGGTGGCCACCCAATAAAAAAGTGTGATGGATAAAAAACCGGCGAGAAAAATAATTCCCAAATTAAACAGCCACTCCATTTGCGGGCGCGCCTGTTTGATGTACAGCATCGGAATGCTGAGTATGCCTGCCAGCAACAGACAGATAAACACCGAACTATTGAACAAGTGAAAAAAACCGTGCAGTTTATTTTTTAATGAGAAAGATGAACGCACCACGCTTCCAAAATTTTTGCGCGCTGTTTCCGCAGCACCTTTGTTCCATCGATACTGTTGTGATTTTATCGCCGACATGATGATGGGCAATTCGCCCTGAGTCTCCACGTCTTCGAGGTAATGAAACTTCCATCCCTTCAGTTGAGCGCGATAGCTCAGATCCAAATCTTCGGTAAGCGTATCGAAGCTCCACCCGCCGGCATCGGCAATGCACGATGTACGCCACACGCCACACGTACCATTGAAGTTGATAAAACTTCCAGCCGCACTACGCGCCACTTGCTCAATGGAAAAGTGAGCATCTAAACCAAATGCCTGCAATCGCGTGAGCAGCGAATACTCTTTGTTGATGTGCCCCCAGCGGGTTTGCACCACACCAATTCGTTCGTCCTGAAAGTAGGGGAGTGTCTTCTTCAGAAAATCGGAGGGAGGAATAAAGTCGGCATCAAAAATGGCGATAAATGAACCCGTAGCCAATTGAAATCCGTGCGCCAGTGCTCCAGCTTTATAACCCACTCTGTTTTCTCTGTGAATCAAATGAATGGTGAGTTGAAGTGGCCGCAGCGATTCAATTTTTTGTAAGATGATGGTTGTAGTGTCATCGGTGGAGTCATCGAGAATTTGAATCTCTAATTTTTCTTTGGGATAGTCAAAGTGGGCCACCGCTTCAATTAGGCGCTCCACTACATACCGCTCGTTGTAGACGGGCAATTGAATGGTAACCATTGGCAGCTCGGTGAGTGTCGGAGCCGTGTGTTTTGCTTTTTTTTGCCGATGGTAAATCCACGTGAGGTGCAATTGCCCCATGCTGAACAAAAAGATGTAGCAAAGCGAGAGCGCGTAAAGGATAAAGATGGCTACCTGCATGGGGTCGAAGTATCGTTACACAACACGAGCGCAAACGAGAAGTTTAGAGAAATCAGATTCTGAATCAACATCTGTCGGCTATTGTGGTGTGCTCTATAAATATCTGAAAATAGTAGTAATAATTTTATAGCCCGCCAACACTGTTCCTTTCACAGTGCCCGATATCTTGGAGAAGCCAATTCGTTTGCGGTAGCCTACGGCCACTTCCACGCATGCCATTCCTTGCTTCGCTGCCTTCAATTGCATCTCTACCGTCCAGCCATAGGTTTTATCTTGCATATTCAGCTCGATCAGTTTGGAGTAACGAATGGCCCGAAAAGGACCCAGATCGGTAAACTTAACACCGTACAACAATTTTAAAAGTCGCGTAGCCAACCAATTACCAAAAATTTGTTGAGGTGTCATTGATCCTGCCTCTTTGGTGCCCAGTGCGCGCGAGCCGATAACTAAGTCTACGCCATCTCTTTTAATCGGTTCTACCAATCGAATCATTTCCTGCGGATAGTCGGAGTGATCGGCATCTAAGAATACAACAATGTCGGGCGGTGTTTTACTTTTTTGCAAATAGTCGATTCCTTTCAAACAAGCTCTGCCATAACCGGGCACTGGTTCCTTCAATACAGTGGCTCCGTGTTGCCATGCAACTTGTTCTGTATTGTCGGTAGATGCATTGTTGACGACAATAATCTCGCTCACAAATTCTTTTGGTATCTCCTGAATCACCTGACCCACTCCATTTTCTTCATTAAATGCAGGTATAATTACACATATCTTACTTGTCCTTGTCATACAACACAAATATGACTGTTTCCACGCTGGCATAATAATTTGATAACAAACAAATTATTGTGAGGTACGTACCTTTGCCAGTCATGATTCATCTGTTGAAGCTTAACTCC